>ENA-UBIJ01000001-UBIJ01000001.1-human-gut-metagenome-genome-assembly--contig:-NODE-1-length-219569-cov-8.297999_pt1 | contig 219569 bp, 187 predicted proteins | sample MGYA00244944_ERZ654876 | MGnify/ENA primary metagenome ERZ654876 (study PRJEB26926, sample SAMN06164748) | human gut metagenome | biome: ENVO:00009003; feature: ENVO:2100002; material: ENVO:00002003...
TCGACTATTCGCTGCGAAGCTGCGTCGAGCGCGGCGTGACCGTGCGCCGCTGCAAGAACTGCGGCCGCTGGTTCCCGCAGACCGGGCGCGTGAGCGCGGAGTACTGCGAGCGTCCCGTGAAGTACGGCGAACAGCGCTGCCGCGAGATCGGTGCGTTCCGGCAGTGGACAAAAAAGCAGACCGATGACCCGATTTTCAAGGCATACCGCAAGGAGTACAAAAAGCGCTTCGCGTGGATCAAAGCCGGTCGCGTCACCGATGAGCAGTTTTATGCTTGGAGCGAGCAGGCCAGAGAAGAAAAGAAGAAGTGCGACCGGGAGATCATCTCGCTGGAAGAATTCCAGCAGTGGCTTCGCGACTCAAAAATATAAAACTACGCGGCCGGCGAATGTGCCGGCCGCGTATTCTTTGTCTATAGCGGAGCAAACTTTGTTTTTTTACGCAGGTGTTTTCAGCAGGTCGGAAAGCTTTTGCAAACGGAAATCCGCAAGCAAGGAATTTGCTGCGGGTCCGATGCCTGCGGCGTAGAAACCGCCGGCCTTTGCCGCCTGTATGCCAGCTTCAGCGTCCTCCACAACGAGCGCATCATCCGGCTTTACGCCAAGGAGCTTTGCCGCCAAAAGGAACACCTCAGGGTCTGGCTTGGAGTGGGTGATCTGTGTTCCGTCGGCAACGGCATCGAAAAAGCTGCCAAGCCCAATGCGCTCCAGAATCAGCGGTGCGTTCTTGCTGGACGATCCCACGGCCAGTTTATGACCGTCCGCACGCAGCTTCAGAAGTGTGCTGCGCACATCTTCGTCCAGATCGGCTGGTGTCATCGTTTGCAGATAACCGCGATAAATTGCATTCTTCTCCTCGGCAAACGACTTCTTTTGCTCCGCAGTGAAAGCGTCTTTCTTCTCACCCAAGACAATGTCAAGGCTCTCCATACGGCTGACACCGCGCAGCCGGTCATTGACAGACGCATCAAACGGAAGATCAAGTTTCTTTACCAGCGCAGCCCACGCCGCAAAATGGAATTTGTCGGTATGGCAAAGCACACCATCCAAATCAAAAATATATGCAGTAAATCTTCTCATAATTTTAGCAAATGCTGGAGCTGAATCAGCTCCGGCACGTCCTTTCAGAATTGTTTTTCATATCCGCTTCGGATAAAAACCGGGATCTTTCCGTCGCAGTCCGTACAAATCATCTGCTTGCCTTGGTACGGTTTTCGATCAAAGAATCCAATCCATTCACCATCTGGCAAGTAGACTTGTCTGGTGTTTGCGTTTTCTTCCAGAAGCGGCGCAACAAGCAGTGCATCGCCAAGCATATACTCGTCCTCGCAGGCAAGTGCAGCTTCATCTTCGGGCCAGAGGAAGGACAGCGGCCGCATCATCGGCATATTGCCAGCCACACACGCCTGCGCAGTCTCCCAAAGATACGGGCGCAGCCGCTCACGCAGCTTGTGCCAGAAGCGCATCTCATCGACAAATTCAGGCGCATTGTAGGCAGCAGCCAGATTCCACGGGCTGCGTTCGTTGTTGCCCTCGCCGCCCGGCATCAGCTCCTTGAACTGCCCGCCGTCCGGCTCGGAATGCCATTGCATGATTGGGCAGAAGCAGGCCATCTGTGTTGCGCGGCGGTAGAGGTCCAGCGTCGGAAGCGGGCCTGCAAACCCGGCAATATCAAAGCCCCAGAACAGAATACCGGATGCCGCGGCTGATAGTCCGGCGTGAAGCTGGCTTCGCAGTTCTGCGTTCTGTGATTGCTGATCGCCGCCCCAGTGCATCGGGACAGTGTGCTGCCCGGAAAATCCAGCTCTGCTGAACAAAACCCGCTGCGAACCGATAAAATCGCGGTATGCGCAGGTATAGTCCCGTGCGTAGCGATTCTTTCCGGATTTCCCGTCGCTGCCATCCATAAAGCGCACGTCCGGGCGATAGATGAACTCGCCGCCATCGGTTTTGAAGCCGTCTACGCCCATGTCGAGAAGATATTGACGTTTGGCGAACCACGTCTGAACGGTTTCCGGGTTTGTATAATCCGGGATCATGGAACCGGAAAACCAATGTCCGTCGGGGATGGTATAGGGTGTTCCGTCTGCGAGATGGACGCATAAGCCGCGCCGCACAGCATCCTCGCGGTCAAGCGTATTCTGTACGTTCAGAATCTCGTTGGCCCCCTGCTTTTTGTAGACGGGGATCTGCCAGAGGACAAGATGCAGCCCGGCCTTGTGCAGCGCATCCGCCATGCCCTTGGGGTCAGGCCATGGGGAACCAGAAAAATCGAAATCGTCATATCGGAGCGCAGCTCCGTCTGGCTTCGGTTGGTATTTTGCACCGTTCCAGATATAAAACGTCGCTTCGTCGCTCCATGCCTCCAGCACCAGAATGCTTGCCGGAAAATCATGCTTTTTCAGGTTCTCGATCTGCTGCTCCGCGTCTTTCTGGCAATTCCAGCGATTTGCAGAAATCCACACGCCAAACGCCCATTCAGGCGGCAGAACAGCCTTTCCGAACAGCTCCATATATGCGCTGACGATTTGTGCCGGTTCACCAGAAAAGGCCACAACGGGGGCAGATTCCGGCAGATCGATCGTCACAGAGTTCTCGTCAAAATGAAATGTTGTTGTTTCGCAGGTGTCAACATACAGGCCGAATCCGCTGTCTGTCCAGAAGAACGGCGCCGGGCAATATGTTTTTTCACCTTGGAAGCAGAACTTTTCTTCCACCTGATTGACAACGACTCGCCCTTTTTGATTCAGCGCGTCATATTTCTCGCCCATTCCGTATGCGCCTCGATAGGACAGGCTTACCGTCAGGACTGCGCCCTGACGCACAAGCTGCACATCGGTGCGCGGGCAGGATATATGTGCCTGGAATGCAGAACTTTCAAATCTTTGCATGGTTTACCCCTTGATACCACCGGCCATCATGCCGTTCTGGAAATACTTCTGCGCGAAGCAGTAAATGAGAATAATCGGGATCATGGAAATCAGGCTGCCCGCCATCAGGACGTTATACTCCGTTGCGAACTGACCGTTCAGTGTCGAGAGGGCAATCGGAAGCGTCATTTTTGTCTTGTCTGTCAGCATAAGCAGCGGCCAGAGATAGTCATTCCAAGATTCCATGAACGTCGTAATCGACAAGGTCGCAAGCGTCGGCGCACAAAGCGGCAGTGCAACCTTAAAGTAAACTGTAAAGGTTGAAGCGCCGTCGATGCTGGCTGCATCCAGATAGTCGTTCGGGATCGTCCGCATTTGCTGAACGAGCAGGAACACGGCAAACGGCCGGAAAATAGACGGCAGAATGACGCTGGCATAGCTGTTGATCAACGACATTTTATTCATGACGACAAACAGTGGGATGATCGTGACCTGCGTTGGGATCATCATTGTTGCCAGAAACACCTTGAGCAGCAGATCAGCCTTTGGGAACTTGAGCTTTGCAAAAGCAAAAGCCGCCATAGACGCCGAGATCAACGTAATGAACGTGTAGGTCACGGAGATAAATAAGCTGTTCCCGATGGTGCTGAAGAACGGAAACTTTGAAAACACCTTCACATAGGAGGCGACCGTCGGTTCTTTTGGGATCCATTCGATCGGAATACTCATAAGCGCGCCGCGCGCCTTGAGTGACGTGCTGACCATCCAGAGGAATGGAATGATCGCCAGAATTGCAATCAGAATGCCGACAACGTAATAGGCTACTGTGCCGATTTTTTTCTTATGCGTCATAATTCACCCACCGTTTCTGTCCGCGCATCTGAATTGCTGTGCAAACCATGATAATCAGGAACAAAATCCAAGAGAACGCTGAAGCGTAACCCATCTTGAAATAGCGGAAGCCGTACTTATAAATACGTTCTACCATAACCTGCGTTGCCCCGTTCGGGCCGCCGTCCGTCATAATCATAATCTGCGGGAAAAGCTGGAACGAGTTAATCAGGCTGACGATCAGAACGTAGAAAATCGCCGGTGTGAGAAGCGGCAGCGTGATTTTCCAGAAGCGCGTCCAAGCGCCTGCGCCATCAATTTCTGCGGCTTCATAATAGGTGCGGTTGATACCAACCATACCGGACAGAAGAATCAGGCCAAAGAAGCCCATGTCTTTCCATACGGACACCAACACGATTGCAGGCATCGCCCATTTTTCGTCCAGCAGCCAGCCGGGGCCCTCAATCCCAAAGAAAGCAAGGATGTTGTTCATAGCACCGTACTGCGGGGCCAGAATGCTTTTCCAAATCAACGATGCCGCGACCCAAGAGGTCAGGACCGGAATATAGTACAGCACACGGAACACACCGACGCCGCGCCGCTGCTGCGACAGAAGCGATGCAACAGCCAGTGATACGGCCATCATAAGCGGCAGATACAAAACGATATAGGTCAGCGTGTTTTTCAGGACCTTCCAAAATTCCTGACTTGTCAGAATCGCCTTGTAATTATCAAGGCCGATAAAATGCTCCTGCATGAAACCATCCGCAAACAGTCGGTCAAGACCATTCCAGTCTGTCAGGCTGATGAAGATAGAAACGACCATCGGTGCCAGATAAAAGATTGCCAGACCGATGAGACTGGGAAGCAAAAACGGCGACGCTCGCAGCAGACCCTCTCCACCCGGCTTTTTCAGCCGAGGCCCAGTTTTACTTGTTTTCATCTGTCTGCCTCCTTTATCTTAAAAAGGCGGGCGCATAAGCGCCCGCCAAGAAAGTTGTTAGCCAAGGGTGATCTGTGCTTCGCAGTCAGCCTGCGCCGCGTTCAGAGCATCGGTGACAGTCATGGTGCCGTCAGCCGCTGCGGAGAGGTACTGACCGATAATGTCGCTCATGAGGGCGTAGTCCTCAATGACAGGCGGCATGACCAGATAATCAAGGCTCTCGAAAACAGCCTTGCGGTTGTCAGGAGGCGTGATCTCCAGATAGCTGGACAGAGCGTTCAGGTCCTTGAGTGCGGGCAGATCCCAGCCAGCCGCGAGACGAATATCAGCGGATTCGGTGCTGGAGGTCAGCCATGCCAGCCACTCGGCAACTTCTTCCGGGTGCTCGGTTTCGGGGTTCATAACAACGCAGTTGGAGAAGAAGTGGGTAGCTTTCTGCGTGCTGCCCGGCTCAACAGCGATGTCCCATGCGAAATCGCAGTTTTCCGTAAAGGTCTGGAATGCCCAAATGCCGGTGGGGATCATGCCGAGACGACCGCTCATGAACATATCCCAGTCGCCCATGCCGCCCTGCTGGACGGAGTTCGGCTGCACGTTGCTGACCAGAACGCGGTCAACAAGCGTCTGCGCTGCCTTGATATTTTCTTCGGAGTTGATCGTGAACTGCGTCTTATCCTCGTTCAGCAGGCTGCCGCCGTACTGTGCAACGACCTTGAAGAACTCGTTGTAGGTGATCGGCTGCCAGATACCGAAAATATCGTCGCCCAGCGCGCGAATCTTTTCAGCAGCATTCTGAACATCATCCTGCGTCCAATCATCCGTCGGATATGTAACGCCAGCCTGATCGAACAGATCCTTGTTGTAAATCAGGACGACATTGGAGAAGCTCTCCGGCAGGCCGTACTGCTTGCCATTCACATTGAATGCGCCGAGTGCGGTTTCGTTCAGACCGGAAAGATCCTGACCGGTGATCTCTGCAAGCAGGCCTTTGTTTGCATAGGCTGCGAAGTTCTCGATGTTCAGCTCATAGCAGTCAGGAGCAGTGCCGCCAGCAACACGGGTCTGCATCTGCGTGAAATAATCATCGTAGCCGATTGTTTCAACTTCGATCTTGATGTTCTCATGGGTGGCTTCAAAGGCTTCGACCATTTTCTGAAGCGTTTCCTCATTGCCGCCAGACGAATTGAAGTTGCAATAGGTGATCGTCACGGGCTCTGCCGGGGTTTGGGCTGCGGCATCATCCGTCTTTGCCGGTTCCTCAGTCTGCTGAGTATCGGCGGGGGTGGTCTGTTCGCTGTCGTTCGATTTTGTGTCAGTGGCTGCGGGTGCGCAAGCTGCAAACACCATCAGCATGGCAAGAACCAGTGCAATCAGCGAAAAAATCCGGGTCTTTTTCATTGTTGTTCCTCCTGTAATGTTGATTTTTTCGCCCTTCTCGCTTAGAATATAGAGTACGGGAAGGACTTTCGCAGAGTTTCTTTCCCACGGCCTGTATCGTCTCGTCAAAGTAGATGCAGGCCGTTTTTTACGCCTTGCGGCGTGAAAGACAATTAAATAGAGCGGACGGACTCACGCTCCACAAGCTGGAGCGGCAAAATTTCCTCCTGCTTTGTCAGCGCAGGATCTTCAATGTGCTTGAGCAGCAGCTCAACGGCTTTCTGACCTTTCAGTGAAATCTGCTGCCGGACAGTTGTAAGTCCCGGCGTCAGATATTGTGAAACTTCCAGATCATCAAAGCCAATCACGGAGAAATCCTCCGGCACACGCAAGCCTTCTTCATATAGCCCACGGATGGCGCCGATCGCCAGAATATCCGCCGCGCAGACGATCGCCGTTGCCGGGAGCTTTTTGGCAACGAGTTCTTTTGCAAGAGCGATACCACTGCGGTAATCGATCTGCCCCTCAAAAATGTTTTGTTCCTGATACGGAACGCCATATTCCTCTAATGCCTGCTGGAATCCGAGCAGGCGTTTTTTCATAACGCCGTTTTCCTTGATCTGGCCGCAGAAGAACGCAATTTCCCGATGCCCGCGTGACAGGACGTATTTTGCGGCAAGATAGCTGCCGTAAGCATCATCGATTCGGATGGAGTGATAATAGTGGTCGCCGCAGTAGCTGTCGATCAGGACAATCGGAATCTGCGTTTTTTTCATCTGCTGGTAAAACTCGTCCGGATACATACCGATTACAATGATTCCATCCAGATTGCGCTTCTTGGCCAGCGTCAGATAGCTTTCATTTGCGTCCGTTGCAGAAATCAGAATATGATAGCCGCTCAGACGGGCATAGTATTCAATGCTGCCGAGAATTTCACTATAAAAACTGTTCTGGAACATCAGACGCTCACCGGGCTCCGTCTGCGGAACAACGACGCCAATGAGTTTGGAATCTCGCATCGTCAGGCCGCGTGCATTCAGATCAGGTACATAATCCAGTTTTTTGATTGCCTCCATGACACGGGCTTTTGTTTCTTCAGAAATCGAACGTTTCCCATTCAAGATATACGATACTGTAGCCGATGAAACGCCAGCCTCCTGTGCTACATCCTTGAGCGTCGCGCGTGCCATATCTTCACCTCAGTTCAGTTAACCGCTTAAATCATTTTTCTATTCAAACTATAGCGAATCTTGTCACGTCTGTCAATACCATTTTTGATTTTCTCTAAATTCTCCTTGACAAGACCATGAATTTTGTTATATTTAACATGAACGCATATTTAAGCGATTAACCAATTTTGAACTGAGGGATGCGTATGGAACGTTATTTACCAACCGGAAACGAAATGATTTCGCTGCCAAAGCTGAATGAGCAGACTGCGGCAATCGAGGATTTGACTTTTCTCTCCATGCAGCAGCGCGGCATGATCGAGCTCTGTGGAACGGAAAATGTGCCGCTGATGCAGCCGTTTATCCAGATCGATCAGGAAGAACTGGCGCTTACAGGTCTGCAATGGTCGCGGGAACACTTCTGGATTCCGTCCGGTCATAAGGAAACCGAACAGGCCACGGTCAAATTCACCGTATTGACGCCGGTTGGAGAGCGCGGGTTTGCGATGCGCTTGTCTGTCACAGCGCGAACAGATTGCCGCTTAAAACTTGGTGCGCGCGGTCTATGGAGTAAAAGTGTTCATTGCGTCAACGAGGATAAAGAACTGACCGGTCAGGCGTACATTTATGAGAGCGCGTGGAACAGCAGCTTTATCATGGATTACCGCGTCGGTTTCCCGGCATTTGCGCTTGCGCCTATGTCGGACCATGCAGGCAAAAGTGAATGGGCGCAGACGGAGGATGGCATTTCCTATCAGATTTCCTGTGCGCTTGACGCCAAAGCCGGGCAGGAAGAAGCGTTCACGATTTTCTGGGGTCTTGGCTTTGAAGAAGTCGCCGCTGCGACCAGCGCGAAAGAGCAGCTTCGCCGTGGGTGGGATTGGTTGTATCGGAAAACAGCAGACTGGCTGGACAAGCGCACCGTGCAGCTTCCGACACCGGAGCTGACGGAGGTTTACAACGTCAATCAGTTCTTCTGCCTGTTTTATGCGACCGGCCGGACATTCGATACCGAGGAGTTGATCTGCGCGACAAGCCGATCCACACGCTACTATGTCAGCGCCGCTTATTGGGATAGAGATTCACTTCTGTGGGCGTTCCCAACGATCCTGCGTGCGGACGCTGCGCTTGCAAAAGAAGTGCTGACCTATGTTTTCACCCGCCAGCGGCAAAACGTCGGCGTACATTCCCGGTTTATCGACGGAACCATGCTGGAACCGGGGTTTGAGCTGGATGAGCTGGTCGCGCCGGTTCTGGCGCTCCAGGCGTACCTTTCCAAAACGCGCGATGAAGCATTTTTGCAGGAACGCTTTGTACAGGATGGTCTTTCGCTGATTTTGGCGCGCCTACGGGAAGCGCGTCACCCGGATACTGCGCTTTATGAAACGTTCTTGCAGCCAACGGATGATGAGATCGTGCATCCGTACCTGACGTATGACAACGTGCTTGTCTGGCGTGCGTTGCAGCTGCTGGCAGACTGGCGGCCGGCACAGCGCGGATCGCTGCTTGCGAAAGCAGACGCTGTGCGCGCTGCGATTTTCACGCATTGCGTCAAAAAGGATACAGACGGACAGCCGTATTTTGCATGGTCGGTCGATCTGGCTGGGCATCACGATGTCTATGACGAGCCGCCCGGAAGTTTGCAGCTCTTACCGTATTACGGCTTCTGTGAAAGAACAGATGTGATCTGGCAGAACACAGTCCGTATAATCCGCTCGGCAGATTATAAATTCAGCTTTGCCGGAAAGCCCATTGCAGAGATCGGCTGCCCGCACGCGCCCTGGCCTTGGGTATTGAGCTTGTGCAACAGCCTTCTTTGTGGTCATGCGGAGCAGGCGCTGCGCGAACTGACAATCATGCCGATGGACAACGGAATCGCCTGTGAGAGCGTTGACGCGGACACCGGCGAGTGTACGACCGGCAGCGCATTTGCCACCTGCGCAGGCTTCCTGTGTCATGCGCTGCTGACGGCTTGTAAGGAGGGGTCATCATGCGGAACGATTTGAAGCTGCTGCCATGGGAGATTTGCTCTGAGGCAGATGGCTGGAATGACGAGTTTTTAGAGAGCGTCTTTTTTCTTGGAAACGGGCGTATGGGTGTTCGAGGGTATTTGCCTTTTGAACCGGATTCGCGTCCGACGCAGCAGGGACTGTTTCTTGCGGGAATTTTCGGGGAAATCAAGGATGGGATTACGGACTTTGTGAATCTTCCGTCTCCAATCTGCGAAACACTTCTTTTGAATGGTGTACCCGCCGTTCTCGCTTCCTCGATTCATCGGACACTTGATCTGAAATCAGCCAGCTTCCATGCAGATTTTACACTGGCAGCCGGAGATACGCGCGCGGACGTGCGATACACACGCTTTTTCCCGAAAGAACTGCCTGCGCTTTTGATACAGCGGTTTGAAATTCATGTTCAAAGTGATGTGGGGCTTGAACTGCGCAGCGGCATCAATCTTTCAAGCTGCAACAGCCCAATTCCAGACGATCAGGTAAAGGAAAATACAGAACTGGTACAGCTTGCTCCGCTGCAATTTGTGACGGATGATGGCAGTCTTTTTTCCTGTACATTTGAAACTGTCGGAACAGGCTTACGCATTGAACAGGAAGTCCGATTCTACGCGCCAGATTTTACGCAGGGAATCGTGCAGAACAGCGGTGCAGAAGTCACCTGTCCGCTGACCGCTCATGCAGCTGCCAGACAGACGCTGGTAGTCGAAAAACTGGTCTGCATCCGTACAAGCCGTGATGCAGATGAGCGCATTGCGGCTGCGCCAAGTGATTGGAGTTTCCGCGCACTTTGGGACGCGCATACTGCCGCGTGGTCGCATACATGGCAGAATTGCGACAGAACGCTTCCCGATGAAGAACTGCAAATCGGCCTGCGCTATTCGATGTTCCAGCTTATGGCAAGCTGCGCCGCACATGATCCGACCGTTTCCATCGGCGCAAGAGGTTTGACCCATGCACGGTATAAAGGCTGCTATTTCTGGGATACAGACCTGTTTATGCTCCCGTTCTTCCTGAAGAATGATAAAACAGCCGCAAAAAATCTGTGCCTGTACCGTGCAAATGCGTTGGACGCGGCCAGAGATCATGCAAAAAAGATGAACGCTGCCGGAGCGCGGTATCCCTGGATGGCGGCGCTCGATGGCAGCGAACAGTGCGAAACATGGGACATTGGGTGCAGCGAGGTTCATATCACGGCGGACGTGGCCTATGCCTTGGGCGAATACTGCCGGGAAACCGGAGATGAAGAATTTTATCTGCATAAGGCTGCACCCGTATTCATTGAAACCGCCCGCTTCTGGGCCAGCCGATACACATGGAACCGTGCGCACACACAGGCGGATCTGATGTTCTGCAAGGGACCTGATGAATACTGCGGTATCACGCGCAACAACCTTTTCACAAACGTCATGGTGCAGCATAATCTGGAGCTTGCCATAGATGCGGCGAAGGCGCTTCAAGGCAAGTCCGCGTATCAGAATCTCGGCATGTCGGAAGAAGAAACTGCATCGTGGCAGGCGCTTCATGATGCAATTCCTTGGCCGCACGACCCAGACAGCGGGCATCTTGCGCAGGACGAGACGTTCCATCTGCTGGAACCGGTGGATATTGCAGCACTAAAGCCAGATCTTGGCGCAAGCTATCATCATGTTTGCTTCGACCGCTTACAGCGATATAAAGTTGTGAAGCAGGCCGACGTGCTGCTTCTCATGACACGCCTGCCAGAGCTTTTCACAAAGGAAGAAAAAATGCAGGCATGGAATGATTTTGAACCGCTCTGTCTGCACGACTCTACGCTGAGTTTTGCCAGTCATGCACTCTTTGCGCTGCAAAACGGGCTGCGCGAAAAAGGAATCGAGTATCTGCGCAAGGCGCTGCTGCTCGATCTGCGCGACCTGATGAATAACACCGGCAAAGAGGGATTGCATCTGGCCGGTATGGGCGAGAGCTGGCAGGCAGCATGTCTCTTGTGATTTCTTCCTGTTCTTTGTTTACAGCGGCGCAGAATCTGCGCCGCTGTAATATATTCAGAACAGGCCTTCTTTTTTCAGCGCCAACTACATAAGCACGCATAGAAAACGCCTTTAGAAGCGTTCAACCTTAATTCGTCGCAAAAAGTGTGACTATCAGTCTAAATTTCGTTGTATTTTTTGTGGTTCTATGCTATACTATCCTTGAATTATAAGGATGGAGGTGCATATATGTACCGAATTGCAATAGAAAAGCTATTAAAATGGAAGCAAAGCAAACGCCGGAAACCTTTGATTATTGAAGGCGCTCGGCAGGTCGGTAAGACTTGGCTGATGAAGGAGTTTGGCAGACAGGCGTATGCAGATACCGTATATATCAATTTTGACTCCAATTCCAGAATGGCCGAGCTGTTTGCTTCTGATCTGGATACGGATCGTTTAATTATGGGCTTGGAGCTGTATGTAGGCCATAAAATTGACCCCAACAATTCTCTGTTGGTTTTTGATGAAGTGCAGGAAGTTCCACGAGCCTTGGCATCTCTCAAATATTTCTATGAAAATGCGCCGCAGTATCACATTGTATGCGCCGGTTCTTTGCTCGGTATTGCGTTGCATCAAGGCACGTCCTTCCCCGTTGGTAAGGTGGATTTCTTAAAGCTGTATCCCCTTTCTTTCAAAGAGTTTCTGATGGCAACCGGCAAAGAGCAATTTGCCGCACTTCTGGATAGCCAAGACTTCCAAATGATCACGAGTTTCAAGCAAACATATATTGATGCTTTGAAGCACTATTATTTTGTCGGCGGAATGCCTGAAGCCGTACAAAGCTTTGCCGAAAACAAAGACTTTAATGAAGTTCGTGATATTCAGAAGCGGATCCTTGCAGCCTATGAACAGGATTTCTCCAAACACGCTCCCAATGAGATCGTTCCAAGACTGCGTATGTTATGGAATAGTGTTCCTTCTCAGTTGGCGAAAGAAAACAAAAAATTCATATACGGTCTCGTGCGTGAAGGCGCGCGCGCAAAAGACTACGAAACCGCCCTTCTATGGCTCAGTGACTGTGGCCTTGTTCATAAGGTAAGCCGTGTCAATACAGTGGGCATCCCCCTGCGGGCTTATGAGGATTTGAAAGCATTTAAGCTATTTGTGGTGGACGTCGGGCTTCTGGGCTGCATGGCTGGACTTCGCCAGCGTACTCTACTTGACGGCAATGACCTTTTTGTTGAGTTTAAAGGCGCTCTTACCGAGCAGTATGTTTGTCAGCAGCTAAAAACGATCGAAGATTTGGATATATATTACTACACCAATGACAGAGGCTCCTGCGAGATCGACTTTGTCGTTGATACAGGCAAGCGAATTGTGCCTGTTGAAGTAAAGGCAGAAGTAAACCTCCGAGCAAAAAGCCTGAAAACATATCAGGAAAAATTTTCACCTGAAGTTTCTGTCCGCACCTCTATGGCAGACTACAAAAAAGAAGAACGGCTTGTGAATCTGCCGCTTTATGCGATAGATCAGATAATAAAACTCTAAATTCATGCGAGTATAACAAATATGTATCTTCGCCTAGCAGTCCCATTCGCTTATTCTGTAGGTGGAAGCATCACATCGTAGTCCGTCAACGCCTCTTTCCGAACGTCTTCTTCGTCCTGAAAAACGCCCATTCCGACGAGCTGCCGCATGAGGGCGTGTATTGCTTCTGTGCGAATCACCCGTTTCTTCTCTGCATAGTAGAATTTCGGGATTTCAAAATAGCTCCGGATTCCGTTCAAAGAACGGGGTGGAATTCTTTCCGTATATGTCCGTGACAAAGGCATTGATTGAAATGATGGAGGAGATGCCCTTTGAGGACATCAAGGTCAAAGAGCTGTGCGACCGGGCGATGATCCGGAAGTCTACCTTCTATAAGCATTTCGCCGATAAATACGAGCTGCTGGCATTCATTGTAAAAGAGGTCATCAATGACTACAACGAACGCATCCGGCAGGACAGCCCTACGGATGACCCGGTGGCTTTCTACAATAAGATGCTGGATTATGTATTTGAATTTGCAAAAGTGAACCAGAAGCTGATCCGCTCCGCGATCCGGTCGGACAGCCTTGTACTGCTGCTCAACATCATGTCCCAGCAGGTGATGCCGGACATCTGCCAGAAGCTCAAGCAGGTTCAGGCCCGCGGCCACCGTATGCCAGCTTCCCCGGAGGTCATGGCGACATTCTTTGCGGGCGGTATTTCCGAAAGTCTGCGCAGCTGGTTCACAAGCGGCAAAAAGTGCTCCGAGGAGGACATCAAAAAACAGCTCATCGACATCATGCGAACTGTGCATCAGGTGGAAAACATACGGGAACAAAAGAATGATACAGAACCTATCAGGGCTGACACAAAATCCGAACAGCATACAGTATGAGCGCTCCCCCGCAGCTTCGGCTGCGGGGGTTTTATCTCCTCACCAAAAGCTCACCCCCCCCCGAAAAAATCAGCGCGTATTTTGTCAATTTTTGTAGACAAACCGGTGGCGCTATACTATAATGGTCAGGCTTGATATCCGGTTGACTTTCACCTCTGGGGGTTACGCTGATGAATGCGAGGGCTTGGAGCTGGAGGATGCTGACGCTTTTGCCTCTGGTTCTTTTTTTGCTGCTGATTTTATGGATTTTTGTGTTCCCGGCGAAGCGCGCCGCTGCCTCCGCAACGGATGCGGAGGTCGCATCCGGCGTGCAATGGCTTCAGGAGCAGGAGGCACACAGCCCCGACGACGTGGAAGCGGAGCTCAAGGCCATCCGTCAGGCGGAGCTGGATGCGATGCGGGACGAATGGCGCGCAAAGCTCTACAGCGGAGAAATTTCCGTCTGGTCGCTGTTTGAGGATTACGCCATGCTCGGCGACTCCAGAACGTCAGGCTTCACCTATTATGGCTATCTGGCCCCTGAGCGCGTGTTCGCCGACTCCGGCGCGACCATCAAAAAGGTCATTGACCACCTGGAGGAGCTTGTCGCGCTGAATCCGTCAATCATTTTCCTGACCTATGGCATCAATGACGTCGGCATCGGGTACTGGCCAACGCCAGAGGATTATGTAAACGAAATCAACAACACACTTGCCCTGCTCAAGGAGCACCTTCCGAACGCCACGGTCTATGTCTGCTCCATCATCCCCGCCCTTGAACCCGCGTTCAAGCGCGGCCCCGCATGGCGGGAGATCCCGGACTACAACGACGCCGTGCGCGCCTTTTGCGAGGAAAATGGCACGCCGTACGTGGACATTACGCAGCTCTGCGAAGAACACACGGATCTTTATCAGGACGACGGCGTGCACCTGCTGGGCGGCTTTTACCCGCTTTGGGGTACCGAACTGATTGCTGAGGTATATGATTATGTCTTTGCCCTTGAATCAAACGAATCCGCAGCTGAATGACCTGCTCCTGCGCGGCGGAAGCAGCCTTTCGCCGGAGCTGAAGGAGCAGGCGATTGACGATATTCTGGCCGAATTCGGCTCTGCACCCACAAAAAAAGCGGCCAAGCAGGCTGTTCCGGCGCAGAAGCAGCCCGCTTCCCCTGCCCCATCCGCCCCGCTTGTGATCGATGGGGTCGACTTTTCAGAGTTTTTGGACAACGCTCCGGCCAGCCGCAAAACCGCCGCTGCCCCCATTCCCGACCCGCAGACCATCCGCGAGCCGGTGAAAACGCCGGAAGCCAACAAGCCCCCCGCGCCGGAAAAGTCCGCTGTCACAGAAGACGTGCCTGCTCCGGACACTGCTGCTGCGCACCCTGCGGCCCGCCGCGTGGGAATCGTGAGCATCCTCCTGCGCATTTTCGCCTTTGCCGCCGCTCTGGCGACCGCGGGCTTTCTCTACACGCAGACGATGCAGAACCGGCAGAGCAGCGCGTCCTTTGACGCTGTCAGCAGTGCCGTTCTGCAATCGATCGATCTGACGGATATGCAGGAGGCGGACGCGCAGATGGTGCGGCGGCTCTATGGCTTTGCACCGTCTGAAATGGACGGCTGCCTGCTCTATTATCCGGCCACAAATATGGGGGCACGGGAGCTGCTGCTCGTCAAGCTCTCCGATCTCTCGCAGCAGACGTCCATTTCTGACGCCATTCAGGCCCGCAGGCAGACGCAGATGAAGAGCTTCGAGGGCTATGGCGTTGAACAGTATGATCTGCTCTCCAACTCCGTTGTGGAGATACAGGGCAATTATATCCTGTTCGTTGTGCATGAGAACGCAGCCGCTGCCGCGCAGGCGTTTCTGAAAGCGCTTTAAGGAGGAACCGTCGTGAATCTGAGCACGCTCTTTTTTGTCTTCGCGTTTCTCCCGGTCAGCCTGATCCTGTACCTGGTCTGCCCACGTGTCTGCAAGAACGCACTTCTTGTTCTGATCAGCTTCATTTTTTATGCATGGGGTTCTCCGGTCTATCTGCTGCTTCTGCTGCTGGTAACGGTTTTCAACTATTGCGTCGGCCTGGACATCGGCAATTGCGCAGAATTGGGGCAGCGCGGCACAAAATTCCTTCTTGTGATCGGCGTGCTGTTCAATCTGCTGCTTCTCGGCTTTTACAAATACGCCGCATTTGCCATCGAAACGCTCAACGCCATTTTGCCGTTCACGCTGAACGCGCCGTCTGCGGCGCTTCCGCTCGGCATTTCCTTCTTCACCTTCCAGAACCTGTCGTATCTTTCGGACGTTTACCACCGCCGCGCGCCCGCGCAGAAAAATCCGCTGGATTTCTGCCTTTATGTCAGCTTTTTCCCGAAAATGATCTCCGGCCCGATCGTCGAGTACGCACAGTTCGAGCCGCAGCTGAAATCGCATCCGGTGACGCTGTACAAGGTTTCCGAAGCTGTCCCGATGCTCGTTCTTGGCCTTGCGAAAAAGGTGCTGCTGGCCGATAATCTCGGTGCCGCGTTCCAGAGTATTTCCGCACTCTCATCCGGTTCGCTTTCCGGCGGGTCGGCGTGGCTCGGCGCGATCTGCTATTCGCTTCAGCTCTACTTCGACTTCAGCGGCTATTCCGACATGGCCATCGGCATGGCGAAGCTGTTCGGCTTCGACTTTGACGCCAACTTCGACCATCCCTACCTCTCTGCTTCCCTGACGGAGTTTTGGCGCAGATGGCACATTTCCCTTGGCCGCTGGTTCCGCGACTATGTGTATATCCCGCTTGGCGGCAGCCGTGTAAGCACGCCAAAGTGCATCCGCAACCTGCTGATCGTCTGGATCCTGACCGGCCTGTGGCACGGCGCGTCGTGGACATTCGTGGCATGGGGCCTGTATCACGGGATTTTGCTGCTGCTGGAAAAGTATCCGCTCAAAGGAATCCTTGCAAAGACGCCCTCCCCGATTCGCCATATTCTGACGCTGCTGGCCGTCATCGTCGGCTGGGTGCTGTTCTCCTCTCCTGATTTTTCCTCGGCGATTTTCTATCTTGGGCGGATGTTCGGTGCCGGGAGCCGCGCGTTTTGGGATTCCACCGCAAAATACTATTTTGCAGCAAACTGGAAGCTTCTTGTACTCGGCATTCTTGGCTGCGGCCCATGGATTCGGACGCTTTACCGGCATCTCGTGTTCTCGCGGCGCAGTCCTGGCCTTGTGCTTTCTGCGCTGCTTCTGATCGGCATTTTCCTGCTTTGCGTCCCGTATATGACGAACGCCACCTATCAATCCTTCCTCTATGCTCAGTTCTAAGCGAGGTGATCCCATGAATCCGCAAAAAAAGCGCAGGCAGGACTCTGAAAAGCAGCAGCTGATCCTTCAGCGCAACAGCCAGCTGCATGGAGTCCTTCTGGCTGCGCTGCTTGCCGTGGTTCTGCTTGTCTTCGGCCTTGTCAATCTGCTTCACACGAAGCGCGATTTCTCGGAAAATGAGAACCGAAAGCTTCAAGCCTATCCGGCGCTGACGGCGGCTTCAGTTCTGGACGGAAGCTTTATGTCGAAGCTGCAGTCTGCCTTTGCAGATCAGTTCTTTGCGCGCGACCACTGGATTTCCGCCAAGCTGCGGATCGACCAGCTGCTTGGGCAGAAGGAGTCCAACGGCGTTTACCTTTGTCAGGACAATTATCTGATTGAGATCCCGGAGGCCCCCGATCCGGCTGTGCTTGACCGGACGCTGACCGCGATGAAGGAGTTCGCCGCGAAGCACGATGATCTCCGCATGACGGCGATGATCGTCCCAAACGCCTCCCTCGTTATGCGCGATTATCTTCCTGCAAACGCGCCTGCGCACAATCAGCAGGAGGATCTGTTCACCGTCAATCAAGCGCTTTCGCCCTGTATGCAGTATGCGGATGTGACGCTGGCTTTGAAAGCCCACGTCAGGGACGGCGTTTTTTACCGCACTGACCACCATTGGACAAGCCTCGGCGCATACTGCGCCTTTGACGCCTCGGCGGAGCTGCTTGGGATCGAGACGCCGATCACGAACTATCGCGTCCATGTCCTGACCAACTCCTTTGAGGGCACGCTTGCCTCTAAGAGCGGCAAGCACACCGCCGAGGATACGATCACGGCCTATGAGCCGCTCGGCACCGATGTGAGCTACTATGTGCTCTACGACAGCACGCAGGAAAAGGCAGGCTCTGTCTTTGTCGATTCTGCGCTGGATACGAAGGACAAATACACCGTCTTTTTCGGCGGCAACCATCCGCTTGTCACCATCAAAACGACCGCAAATAATGGGAAAATCCTGCTGATTTTCAAGGATTCCTATGCGAACAGCTTCGTACCGTTCCTCATCCCCTACTATCAGCAGATCGTCATGATCGATCCGCGCTATTACTACGACGATGTAGAGCAGCTTATGACGCAGCGCGGCGTGACCGATGTTCTTTTCCTCTACAATCTCAGTACCTTCTCCGCCGATACCGCGCTTGCGGATACGCTTGGCGCGGCAAGCTGAAAAGGACGGCTATTGGAACGAAAAGCAGGCATGACCGAAATCATGCCTGCTCCGGGTTCCTTCCTCATGTCTTATCAGAGCTGCAGCGAGTTGAGCACGCTGCAGCCCTGATTTGTATTTGAATTGCCTCCGTATATTATTCGCGCTCCATGGCGCAGAAGCCGCCGCAACCGAGGGTGAGCGTTTCGCCGGTATATTCGGCGATGCCGCCGCCGAGTAGGATCGTGCCGCTGTGCGGAAGCGTCCACGGGTTTTCCGAGCGGTTGCAGCAGACTGCCACGTTTTTGCCCTCATACTGCCGCAGCAGCATCAGACGTCCGCCGCCCGCTTCCAATACCAGAACCGTGCCGCGCCGCAGGGCGGGCGAAGCTTTTTTGACGCGCGCCAGTGAGCGGTAGAACGAGATTAAATTGCCGTCTTCCCTGCCCCACGGATAATACGCGCGGTTGAACGGGTCGCGGTAGCCGGTCATGCCCGCCTCGTCGCCGTAATAAATACACGGCATACCGGGGAGCATAAACTGTAAAAATGCCGCCATTTTGAGACGTTTTTTCCCCTCTGCAAGCTGCTCCGCCGTAAAGTGCCGCCGGGCCAGCTCTGTCCGGTCGCCGTCACGCGGATCGAGAATCGCGTTGATGGCGCGCGGGGTGTCGTGCGTGGACAGAATATTCATCACGGCCTGCAGCACATCGGGCGGGTAATTCTCCGCAATCGTGCGAATAGACGCGCCAAGTCCTGTCCCGTCATCCTCCCCGCGCACATAGCGCAGGATCGCCTTCTGCCACGGGTAGTTCATGACGGAATCGAGCTGCCGGTCGGTAAAATACCGGCGGCGGCAGTCATATGCGATCTTGTTGGACGCATCCTCCCAGACCTCGCCGATCAGAATCGCGTCCGGCTTGACCTGCCGGATACGCGCACGCAGACGTGCGAGAAACGCGTCCGGCAGCTCGTCGACGACGTCCAGCCGCCAGCCGTCCGCGCCAAGCTTCAGCCAGCGGACGACAACACTGTCGTCACTGTCAATGATATAGTCCATATAATCCGGGTTCAGCTTGTCAATGCACGGCAGCGTCGTGATCCCCCACCAGCTGTCGTAGACGTTTGGATACTGCTTGAACCGGAACCAGCCGCGGTACGGCGAGGCCGGGTCATGGATCGCCTGCTGAAAATACGCACTGCGGCTGCCGACATGGCTGAATACGCCGTCGAGAATGATCTTCATGCCCAGCGCGTGCGCCGCGCCGCAGAGCGCGCGGAAATCCGCCTCCGAGCCGAGCATGGGGTCGATGCGCTTGTAATCACAGGTATCGTACCGGTGCGTCGACCATGCATAGAAAATCGGATTGAGATATAAAATCTCCACACCGAGCGCGTGCAGATACGGAAGCTTTTCGCGGATGCCGTTCAGATTTCCGCCGTAAAAGTCGTTGTTGAGCACCTCGCCGTTGGCGTTCGGTAGATAGACCGGCACGTCGTCCTTGTTCTCATGCACCCAATAGGGCGTGATCTTCCCGGTCAGGTCACAAACTCCGGCCTGAAAAAAGCGGTCTGGGAAGATCTGATACATGATTGCGCCCGCGCAGTCGTCCGGGACGGGGAATTTTTCCTCCAGAACGCTGAGCTGCCAGAGGCCGCCGTCTTCCATGTTCGTGTCGCTTTCGCCCTGCTTGAACAGGCGGAACGCGCCATCCTGCGTGGTGATATGGAAGTAATAGAAATACAGTCCGGCATCGGAAATCGTCAGCTCTCCGCCCCAGGTATCGTAGAGCGTATCGTCTGACTGCTTTGCAAACGGGACACGGCGCAGCTCCGCACCGTTTTCCGCCTGCAAAACGAGGCCGACCGCCGTTGTGCGGCAGGAGCACGGGATCATGATGTGCAGCGTGCAGACCTCCTGCCGTTTGAGCGTTCCGAAGGGCGTTTTGAACTGCGAAAGCTTGCTGTCGAATAGAATTCTCATGTGGCGTACCGTCCATTTCATCAGGGAAGGGGCCGACGATGCTTGTCGGCCCCTTCGGAATATTTGCTGTGGTGCTTACAGATCCCAGATTTCCCTGGCGTACTGCTCGACCGAGCGGTCGGAGGAGAAAATGCCGGCTCTTGCGATGTTTGTGAGGGACATCTTTGCAAAGCGGGTGCGGTCCTGATAGACCTCGACCGCGTGCGCCTTGGCAGCCTTGTAGCTTGCAAAGTCCGCGACGGTCATGTAGCTGTCGGCAGCGCCGAAGCGCGGCGTCAGGAGCGAAGCGGCGACATCGTCAAAGCGCTGCCCCAGCACGCCGGAGGTCAGCATTTGCAGAACTCTGTCAAGCTCCGGCGTCAGGAACTGGCGCGGGTCATAGCCGCGCTGCCACAGCGCCTGCACCTCGTCGGCCGTCATGCCGAACAGGAACATATTCTCGTCGCCCACGCGCTCACGAATCTCGACATTTGCGCCGTCGAGCGTGCCGAGCGTGACCGCGCCATTGATCATCAGCTTCATGTTGCTGGTACCGGAGGCCTCCTTACCCGCAACGGAGATCTGCTCGGACAGGTCAGCAGCCGGGATGATGATCTCGGCCAGCGAGACTTTATAGTCTTCAATGAAGACCACCTTGAGCTTGTTCTGCACCTGCGGGTCAGAGTTTACAAGATTGGAAACGGCGACGATGAGCGAAATGATCTGCTTGGCCAGATAATAGCCTGCGGAGGCCTTGGCCGCGAAGATGAATGTCTGCGGATAGACCGGCTTTTCCGGGTGATCCTTGATATCGTTGTAAAGCGTCAGGATATGCAGGACATTCAGCAGCTGCCGCTTGTATTCATGCAGGCGCTTGACCTGCACGTCGAAGATCGAATCCGGATCGACATTGACACCGTTGTGCTTCGCGATATAAGCGGCAAGGCGTACCTTGTTTTTGCGCTTGATGGCCTGCAGATTTTCCAGAACATCAGGATCGTCACGGTACTGGAGCAGCGCTTCGAGCGCGTTCGCGTCGTTCAGGAAGCCGTCGCCGATGAGCGACTGCAGATAGCCGGTCAGGGCCGGGTTCGACTGGCACAGCCAGCGGCGGTACGCAATGCCGTTTGTGATGTTCAGGAAGCGGCTGTGATCGAGATTATAATAATCCCGGAAGATGGTTTTTTCAAGGATCTCCGTGTGCAGCTGCGAAACGCCGTTGATCTTATGGCAGCAGGCCAGGCAGAGGTTCGCCATGCGGACCTCGCTGTTCGTGACAGCGGCCATATACTCCCACTTGCCGGGATCGTTCGGATAGACGCAGTGCAGCTTTTCCATGAGGCGGCGGTTGATCTCCTGACAGATGGCGTAAATGCGCGGCAGTTGCTCCCGGAACAGATCGACCGGCCAACGCTCAAGTGCCTCGGCCATGACGGTATGGTTGGTGTAGGAAAGCGCCGCGCAGGTGATCTCCCACGCGCGTTCCCAGCTGTAGTCGTGCTCGTCGACCAGCAGGCGCATCAGCTCTGGCACGCAGAGTGCCGGATGCGTATCGTTGATGTGCACGGCAACCTTGTCAGCCAGGTTATCAAGCGTATGGTAATTTTTCAGATGCTCGTTCAGGATCGACTGCAGTGAGCTGGACACCAGCAGATACTGCTGGCGCAGACGCAGACGCTTGCCGTTGATGTGGTCGTCTGCCGGATAGAGAACCTTCGAAATGGCCTCGGCCATGGTATTCTGCTCGAGCGCGCGGACATAATCGCCGCGCGAGAACGCGTTCATGTCAAAGCTCTGCGGCATACTGGCGCTCCAGAGCGTAAGCTTGTTGACGGCCTTGGAGCCATAGCCGGAAATGTACAAATCGTGCGGGACAGCAATGACGGACTGATAGCCTGTCTGGGCGGTCTTGAACTTGTCGCCGTCCATCCACTCGTGCACCTGTCCGCCGAAGCGAACCTCTACAGCGTCGTCCTTGCGGGTATGCAGCCACACATCGCCCATTTCGAGCCAGTTATCCGGGAATTCCATCTGCCAGCCGTCGACGATCTTCTGGCGGAAGATGCCGAACTCATATCGGATGGAGAAGCCGGTCACGGGATAATTCAGACCGGTCGCTGCGTCCATATAGCACGAGGCCAGACGGCCCAGGCCGCCGTTGCCAAGTCCGGCATCCGGCTCAAGCGCGCAGAGGCTTTCCAGGCTGAAGCCGAGATCATGCAGGATCTCCCCTGCCGGTTCCAGCAGGCCCATGTTGTACAGGTTGTTGCGCAGGCTCGTGCCGACCAGAAATTCCATCGACATATAATAGACCTGCTTGCGCTGCTCTGCACGCGTCTGCTCAACAAACGCACGGCGGTCGTCCTCCAGAAGCTCGCGCACGGCGACGCATACAGCGCGATATACCTGTTTTTCCGTCGCCATTTCGAGCGAGCAGCCGAACAGCCGGTCGCAGCATTCCTGTAAGTGCTGAAGAAGGTTCTCTTTTGTCATGCTTCTATATGTCCTTTTTCTCTAATATCTTTTTCAAGGGCGCTTACTGTCCGCAGACGTTCTGGAACAACGCCATGTATTTCTGCGCCGGAACGTCCCAGCTGGAATCGACCGCCATATCATTTTCGGCGAGGCGCAGCCATTTTTCCGGCTCATTATAGTACAGCGCAAGCGCGCGGTCAATGGCGGCGAGGAAATCGTCCGCATTGTAGCTCTGGAAGGTAAAGCCGCGCCCCGTCTCATCCGCTTCGTTATACGGCCAGACCGTATCCTTGAGTCCGCCTGTTGCGTTGACGACCGGGACGGAGCCCATGCGCATGGCAATGAGCTGCGACAGGCCGCATGGCTCGGATTTCGACGGCATGAGATACAGGTCGGACGCAGCGTAGACAAGGTTCGCAAGCCCGCCGTCAAAGAGCAGATTGACGGAGACCTTATCGCCAAACCGTTCACGCAAGGTGTTTAAGTACCATTCGTATTTTTCTTCGCCTGTGCCGATGATGACAAGCTGGATGCGGCGCTGGATCAGGCGCTCGGCGATGTAGCACAGCAGATCAATGCCCTTGTGCCCGACGAGACGCGTGACCATGGCCAGAACAGCTACGTCACGGTCCTCCGGCAGGCCGACGCGCTGCTGGAGGGCAAGCTTGTTTGCGATTTTCCCCTCGCGAAGCGTCTTTGCAGTGAAGTTCTGCGCGATGTTCTCAATCTTCGCGGGATCAAAAACCTGCATATCGATGCCGTTGGTGATTCCGGAGAAGTCTGAGCCTCTGCTTTGCAGAACGCCGTCAAGCCCGTGGGAATAGTACGGATAGCGCAGCTCCTGCGCGTATGTCTCGGAAACGGTCGTCACGCGGTCGGCTGTGACGATAGCGGACTTCATGAAGTTCGTGCAGTCGTCAAAGCGAAGGATCTCGTCGCAGCCTGCGCCAAGGCCCAGCACGTCATAGTTGAATTGCAGATTGCACTTGCCCTGATATTCGATATTGTGGATCGTAAACACGCTCTTCGCATCCGGGAAGCAGCCGCGGTATTCCGTTTTCAGCAGCAGCGGGATGAGCGCTGCCTGCCAGTCGTGGCAACTGACGACGTCCGGCTGAAGCTCCAGATAGTTCATTGCTGCGAGGACGGCCTTGCTGAAATAGGCATAGCGTTCACCGTCGTCGGCAAAGCCGTAAACGCCGCCGCGGTTGAAATAGTGCTCGTTGTCGATAAAATAGATCTGGAGCTTCTTGCGGCGGGTCTTGAGGCGGAAAATGCCGACATATTCCCGCCGCCAAGCCAGCGGCACGTCAAACGCGCCTAAAAATTCTGTCTGCCACTTGCCGGAATACTTGATCTGACTGTAATATGGGATAAAGAGGCTGACATAGGTGTTCTTCTGCTGAGAAAGCGCAAGCGGAAGGGCCTGCATCACGTCACCGAGGCCGCCGGTCTTGACGAACGGCGCGGCCTCAGAGGCAACTACTGCGATTTTCATACGGTATCTCCTTTGTCGACCACAAGCGGGTGGTCAATTGAGCCGAGCAGCTTCGTGCCCGGGCGAATGGTGACATTTTTATCAAGGATGCAGTACCGGATCGATGCGCCCGCGCCGATCTTGCTTCCCTGCATGATGATCGAATCGCGAACCTCCGCGCCGTCTTCAATGTCGACCTCACGGAAGATCACGGAGTTTTCCGCCTTGCCGAACAGATGGCAGCCGTCGGCGATCAGGCAATTCGCTGCCTGTCCATGGTAGCCGAAGAGCGTCGGGACGGCGTCGCGGACCTTGGTATAGATGGGGATCTCGCTGCGGAAGAGACTGCGGCGCACATCGGGTTCGAGCAGCTTCATGTTGTTGACAAAATACTCGTCCACGCTCTGGTTGAACAGCGCGACGTTATGGAACGGATAGACATTGACCTTCAGGTTGCCGGCATTGTACTCGGGCAGAATGAAATCCCGTTCCAGATGGTACTTCCCATGCGGGACCATCTCGCGGATGACCTGAATGAGCTTGTCGCGGCGCATGATGAACATACTCATGCCGACCAGATAATCCTCCGGCGCGCAGTAGTCAACAGCCAGATCGACGATCTTACCGTCGTCTCCGAGCTTGACGGCCAGCGGCTGACGGGTCTTGCCGTTGGCGCGGCCCGCCTTGGCAATAACTGTAATATCGCAGCCGGAGGCGATGTGCTCATCCAGAACTGCCGCAAAATTGATCGCGCACAGAACGGTCGTATCGGACAGCACGACATACTCCGCATCGCAGCGGCCGAGAACCGGCATGGCGGTCTGGAGCGCTTCGAGCTTGCCGCGGTAGGCTCCGGTATGGCCGGTGGCATACGGAGGCAGGAAGCGGACGCCCTCGCCCAGCTTGAGATCCCATTCCTCGCAGTTGCCGAGGTGGTCCATCAGGGACTGGTAGTTATATTTTGTGACAATGCCGATGTTGCTGATCTTGGAGTTTGCCATGTTGGACAGGGCAAAGTCGATCTGGCGGTAGCGGCTGCCGAACGGGATGGAGGCCGAGGTTCGCTCACGGGTCAGCTCACCCATGTTGTTGTCGTAGATATTGGAGAAAATAATGCCCATTGCTTCCATGTTCGTATCCCCCTCTCTCTTATACGATCGCGCCGGCATCGATCACGGTGCCCTCGGCGATGGTCTTGTCCTTGCCGATCACGCTGATCTTCCGTTCCTCGCCCTCAACATAATCGCCCACGCGGGCGCCGGCCTTGATATGGCAGCCCTCGGCGATGATGGCGCTGCGGATGACCGCGCCGTTTTCAATGGTCACATCCGGCATGATAACGCTGTCGGAGATCTCCACACCCTTGCCGACCGTGCAGCCTGTGGAGATGATGGAGTGCGTGATGCAGCCTTCAATGTTGCAGCCCTCGGCGACGAAGCTCTCGCGGATCTCGGCAGACCGCGCGATATAGCTCGACGGCATGGCCTGATTTCTGGCGTAAATCTTATGACCAGCGGTGCCGTAAATATCAAACGCCGGATGCTTGCCGAGCAGATCCATGTTTGCCTCCCAGAGACTGGAGATCGTGCCGACGTCCTTCCAATAGCCCTCAAAGCGGTAGGCATACAATCTGTGACCCGCATTCAGAATGGCGGGGATGATATTCTTGCCAAAGTCATTTTCACTGGTGCGGTCGGCTTCGTCCGCCTCCAGAAATGCCTTCAGGACGCTCCACTTGAAGACATAGATGCCCATGGACGCGTTGGTGCTCTTGGGCTTCTTGGGCTTCTCCTCGAATTCATAGATAGAGCCGTCCTCGCGGGTATTCATGATACCGAAGCGGGACGCTTCCTTGAGCGGAACCTCGCGCACGGCGATGGTGCAGTCGGAATCACGCTGCTCATGGAAGCGGAGCATGGCGGCATAGTCCATCTTGTAAATATGGTCGCCGGACAGGATCAGCACGTTATCAGGGTTATAGCGCTCGATAAAGGGGATGTTCTGATAGATCGCGTTGGCTGTGCCCTTGTACCATTCGGAATTCTTGCTCTTGGCATAGGGCGGCAGGACCTGCACGCCGCCGTGCGAGGAGTTCAGACCCCACGGCTGGCCGTTTCCGATGTACTCATTGAGTTCCAGCGGCTGATACTGCGTCAGGATGCCGACCGTATCGATCTTGGAGTTTACGCAGTTGGAAAGCGGGAAATCGATAATGCGGTACTTGCCGCCGAACGGGACGGCAGGCTTGGCCGTGTTTTCCGTCAGAACCATCAAACGGCTGCCCTGACCACCTGCCAGGAGCATGGCGACACAACGTTTTTTCTGAAATTGCATAGCTGGATCTCCTCCTGTTTTTTTCCTTTGTTCCTGTTTTATTTCTCCGGTTTATTTCTGATATGCTTATAAAAGCAAACGCTCATCGGCGGGACACGGAACACGCCGCTGTAGGCGTATTCGCCCTGCGGCTGCTTGTCCTTTTCTGCGTGAACGGGCGCGGGCTGGAAATCGTATCCGCCGAACTGTGCGTCGTCGGTGTTGAGGACAGGTTGATACCATCCGGCCTTCGGCAGCGGCAGGCGGTAGCTCTCCCGCAGCACCGGGCAGAAATTGCACACGGCGATCAGCTCCTGCCCCTTGCGGCTGATGCGGCGGAAGGCGATGATGGAATTGTCGCGGTCGTCGCAGGAGAGCCAGCGGAAGCCGTCCCAGTCGGAATCGTTTTCCCAGAAGCAGCGGTTTTCGAGATAGAAATGGTTGAGCGTGCGGACGAAATGCTGCATTTTCTGGTGCTTTTCATAGCCGAGCAGCAGCCAGTCGAGGCCCTGCGTATAGTTCCACTCGATGAACTGTGCAAATTCATTGCCCATGAAATTGAGCTTCTTGCCGGGGTGCGCGATCTGATAGGCGAAAAACGTGCGCAGATTGTTGAATTTATCGTCGTAATTGCCCGGCATTTTATTGACGAGCGAGCATTTGCCGTGCACGACCTCATCGTGGCTGAGCGGCAGAATAAAATTCTCGGAATAGGCATACGTCATGGAGAACGTCAGCGCGTTATGGTCGCCCTTTCTCCACAGCGGATCGAGCGACATATATTGGAGCATATCGTTCATCCAGCCCATGTTCCATTTGAACAGGAAGCCGAGGCCGCCATCATAATCCGGCTTGGTGATCAGCGGAAAGGCTGTGGATTCCTCAGCGATCATCATGACCGCAGGATTGGCCTGGAACGCAGCCTCGTTGAGCCTGCGCAAAAACTCGATCGCTTCGAGATTTTCCCGGCCCCCAAATTTGTTGGGCTTGAACTGTCTGCGATTATAGTCCAGATACAGCATGGACGCAACTGCATCGACTCGAATTCCGTCGACGTGAAAATAACGGAGCCAGTAGCAGACGTTGGAGATGAGGAAGGACTGCACCTCAGGCTTGCCGTAATCGTAGATACGGGTCATCCAGTCTGGGTGCTCGTTCATCATCGGGTCGGAAAGCTCGTAGCAGCAGGTCCCGTCAAACTCAAACAGGCCGTTTTCGTCCTTCGGGAAGTGCGCAGGCACCCAGTCGAGGATGACGCCGATCCCGGCTTTATGGCAGGTGTCGACAAATTGCATGAGCTGCTTCGGCGTCCCGTAGCGGTGGGTCGGGGCGAAATAGCAGGTGATCTGATAGCCCCACGAGGGGTCGTAGGGATATTCCATGATGGGCAGCAGCTCGATATGCGTATAGCCCATATCCTTGACATAGGGAACCAGCTCCGCCGCAAGCTCCTCATAATTGAGATAGCTGCCGTCTTCATGCCGTTTCCACGAGCCTGCGTGGACCTCGTAGATATTGACCGGGCGTTTGATCGCGGACTGCTTTGCGGTGCGGGCACGATAGAGCGCGTCATGCCACTCGAAGCCGTCCGGCGGATCGATCATGCTGGAGGTGTCCGGCAGCGCGCAGCAACGGTTTGCGTAGGGATCGGTCTTGTAGACTATGCGGCCGTCCGGGCCGGTCACGCAGTATTTATAGGCTTGTCCTGTCTTCGCATAGACGGAGACGGCCTCCCATACGCCCTCCGAGATCTTCCGCATGGGAAGATCCTCTGTGTTCCAGAAATTGAAGTCGCCGACGACGCACACAGACTGCGCGTGCGGCGCCCAGACGCGGAACACATAGCCCTTGCCGTCTTCATGCGTGTGGCAGCCGAGATATTCATAGGCGTCTGCCGCAGGGCCGGAATGGAACCGTTTTAAAAAAGCTGCCAGCTTCTGCATACTGGACTCCTCTCTTTCTTCTGTGATGAGGCCTGCCCGGAGGCGGCATATAAAAACTGTTTACTGTATTTCAATCCTATTATACCTTTTTGTCCGCAGCAATGCAAGTGGAATCCGACCTTTCCGCGCCGGTTCGTCTACATTTGGAAAAATCCTCAAAAATCACGCCGGACTCTTGACTTCATCGACAAACTGTGTTAAAGTTTGATATAATGAATGCCATGACGAAACCAAGTACGCCCCGATCCATCCTGTCCAGAGAGCTGCCGTTTGGTGCAAGGCAGCACAGGCATCCGGGCGGAATACCTTTCCGAGCAGCTTCCTGAACGCGGTTTGCCCGCAAGTAGGCGAAGACGGGTGCGCCCGATACCGCGCAGTGGGCATGATCGTGCCCGTTGAGGCCGCGCAGGCGGTAAATAGAGGTGGTACCACGGGAGCTTCTCGTCCTCTGCACTTTTTCAGAATGTGCAGCGGGCGTTTTCTTTTATCTGCGATCCGCTGCAAGGGAGGATTTTGTATGGTCATTACTGATTTTCTGGAACGGAACGCAAGACTTTACGGGTCTGACATTGCGCTGGTCGAGGTCAATCCGTCGGAAGAGCGCGACAGCGCCGTTACCTGGCGCGAGGCGAGTCTGATCGCCGAGGCGCAGCCCGACGCGCCGTACCGGCGGGAGCTTTCATGGCGGGATTTTGACCGCCGGGCCAACCGGTTTGCAAACTTCCTTCTGAGCCGGAACGTCCGGCGCGGCACGAAGGTCGGCATTCTGCTGATGAACTGTCTGGAATGGCTGCCGATTTATTTCGGCATTCTCAAGGCCGGGTGCATCGCCGTTCCGCTCAACTTCCGATATGCGTCCGATGAAATTTCCTACTGCCTTGATCTGGCAGATGTGGAGGTGCTGGTCTTCGGGCCGGAATTTGTTTCACGGCTCGACCCGATTCAGGCAGGCCTGACGCGGGTAAGACTCCGGCTGTTTGTGGGCCGGAACGTGCCGGACTACGCCGAGGACTGCCGCAGACTGATGGGCTTCTGTTCGTCTAGCGTCCCGCCCATCGCGCTGGACGAAGACGACGACGCGGCGATCTACTTCTCATCCGGCACGACCGGCTTCCCGAAGGCGATCCTGCACCGGCACAGAGCGCTTGTCTGCTCCTGCGTGACCGAACAGCACCACCATGGGCAGACAAAGGATGACGTGTTCCTATGCATTCCGCCGCTCTATCACACGGGCGCGAAAATGCACTGGTTCGGGAGCCTCATTTCCGGCGGAAAGGCCGTGCTTCTGCGCGGCGTGAAGCCGGAGTGGATCCTGCGGACGGTCACGGAAGAAAAATGCACCATCGTCTGGCTGCTGGTTCCCTGGGCGCAGGATATTCTGGACGCCATTGAATCCGGGCGCGTCAATCTTGAGCACTATCTGCTCGACCAGTGGCGGCTCATGCACATCGGCGCGCAGCCGGTCCCGCCCAGCCTCATCAAGCGCTGGCTCAAATATTTCCCGCACCACAAATACGACACAAACTACGGCCTCAGCGAGTCCATCGGCCCCGGCTGCGTGCATCTTGGCGTGGACAACATCGAAAAAATCGGCGCGATCGGCAAGGCCGGCTATCTCTGGCAGACGCGCATCCTTGACGAGCGAGGGAACGATGTTGCGCCCGGCGAGATCGGCGAGCTTGCCGTCAAGGGACCCGGCGTCATGAAATGCTATTATAAAAACCCGGAGGCGACTGCCGAGATCCTGCACGGAGACTGGCTCTGGACGGGCGACATGGCTCGTGAGGACAAGGACGGGTTCATTTATCTGGTTGACCGCAAGAAGGACGTCATCATTTCCGGCGGCGAAAATCTCTATCCCGTACAAATCGAAGATTTCCTGCGCAGAAATGAGAAAATCAAGGACGTGGCAGTGATCGGCCTGCCGGATCAGCGATTGGGCGAGATTGCAGCGGCAATTATTGAGCTGAAGGACGGTGCAGACTGCACGGAGACGGAGATTCAGGACTTCTGCCGGGAGCTGCCGCGCTATAAGCGCCCGCGCCGCGTGATCTTCGCAAAAGTCCCGCGCAACCCGACGGGGAAAATCGAAAAGCCCGTTCTGCGGCAGATCTACTGCGGCGGAAGACTTGTCGAGGAGCAGACAAAGGCATAACCTTCCCAAGCTTGACGAATGCAGTCGAAATGATTAAAATATAATGATAATTTTCATGCGGCTGAGCCGCGAACAGGAGGAATCTCGATGAAAACCCTGATGCTCGGCAACGAGGCTGCCGCGCGCGGCCTGTACGAGGCCGGATGCAGCTTTGTCTCCAGCTATCCCGGCACACCCAGCACGGAGATCACGGAATGCGCTGCCAAATATCCGGAAATTTACGCAGAATGGGCGCCTAACGAAAAGGTAGCGATGGAGGCTGCGTTCGGCGCAAGTCTGGCAGGCTACCGCAGCTTCTGCGGCATGAAGCACGTCGGCTTGAACGTTGCGGCAGACCCGCTGTTTACGCTGTCCTATACCGGTGTGCGCGGCGGACTTGTCATCGGCGTGGCGGACGACGCAGGTATGCACTCGTCGCAGAACGAGCAGGATTCGCGCCATTACGCCATTGCGGCAAAACTGCCGATGCTTGAGCCGTCGGACGCGGCGGAATCGCTGGCGTTCGCAAAGCTGGCGTATGAGATATCCGAAAAATTTGACACGCCGGTGCTTCTCAAAATGTGCACCCGCGTTGCGCACGCGCAGAGCGTGGTGGAGCCGTCTGAGCGGCAGGCATTCACGCCTGTTCCCTATGAAAAGAATATTGCCAAATTTGTGATGATGCCTGCCTGCGCCAAGGCGCGGCACCCCATTGTGGAGCAGCGGACGCTTGCCTTGCAGGCATGGGCCGAGACAGCGGAGATCAACCGCATGGAGGACGGGGCCGACCATTCGATTGGCCTGATCGCGTCCTCGACCAGCTATCAGTACGTCAAAGAGGTCTGCGGCGACCGGTACCCTGTTCTGAAGCTTGGCATGGTCAATCCCCTGCCGGTGAAAAAAATTCAGGCGTTCGCCAAAAACGTTGAGAAAGTTATTGTCGTCGAAGAGCTGGACGGGATCATTGAGGCGCATTGCCGTGCCATCGGCGTACAGAACGTCGCCGGCAAGGAGCTGTTCGGCTGCATCGGCGAATTCAGCCAGAATTACATAGCAGAAAAGCTCGGTATGCCTGTCCATTCTGGAAAGAAGCTGGACGAAGCCGTTCCAGCCCGTCCGCCGGTTATGTGCGCAGGCTGTCCGCACAGGGGTCTGTTCTATACGCTGAAAAAGAACAAGCTGACAGTGCTGGGCGATATCGGCTGCTATACGCTGGGCGCTGCCGCGCCGCTTGCCGCCATCGACACGACCATCTGCATGGGCGCGTCCGTTTCAGGTCTGCACGGGTTCAACAAAGCCTCCGGCGAAAAGAACGCAGCGAACACCGTCGCCGTCATCGGCGATTCGACGTTCATGCACTCTGGCGTGACAGGACTGATCAACATTGCGTATAACGAATCGACCTCGACCGTTGTCATTCTCGACAACTCCATCACCGGCATGACCGGCCACCAGCAGAACCCGACGACGGGCTTCAACCTCAAGGGCGACCCCTGCACAAAGATCGATCTGGAGGCGCTGTGCCATGCCGTCGGCATCCGGCGCGTGCAGGTCGTCGACCCGTATGATCTGGCTGCCTGCGACAAGGCGGTCAAGGAGGAGCTGGCAGCAGACGAGCCGTCGGTCATTATCTCCCGCCGTCCGTGCGCGCTGCTCAAATACGTCAGACACCCCGGCCCCATCGAGGCAAAGCCCGAAAAATGCGTAGGCTGCAAATCCTGCATGAAGCTCGGCTGTCCGGCCATCAGCGTGATGGGCGGAAAAGTGCAGATCGACAACACCCTCTGCACAGGCTGCGGCCTGTGCCGCCAGCTGTGCCATAAGGGCGCGCTGGGCGAATGAGACAAGGAGGCACTGTCATGGATACGAAAAATATTATGATTGTCGGCGTCGGCGGACAGGGCACGCTTCTGGCCAGCAAGCTTCTGGGCAGAATTCTGCTGGAAAACGGCTATGACGTGAAGGTCAGCGAGGTTCACGGCATGAGCCAGCGCGGCGGCAGCGTCGTGACCTACGTGCGCTATGGCGAGAAGGTCTACTCTCCCATTATCGACAAGGGTGAGGCCGATTTTGTCCTCTCGTTTGAGCTGTTGGAAGCGGCCCGGTGGGCTGAATATCTGAAGGAGGGCGGCGTTCTGCTGACCAATACGCAGAAGGTCAACCCCATGCCGGTCATTACCGGCGCGGCGGAGTACCCGAAGGCGCTGGAAGAAAAGCTCACAGCGCTTCCCATCCGGCTCGACGCGATGGACGCGCTCGGCCTTGCGCTCAAGGCGGGCTCGGCCAAGGCAGTCAATCTCGTGCTGCTGGGCAGACTCAGCAGGTATTTCCACTTTACGGACGAACAGTGGCAGGACGCGATTGAGAAGAGCGTTCCCGCGAAATTCCTCGAACTCAACAAGAAAGCCTTTGCGCTCGGCGCGGAGGCATAAGCATAAGGAGAACCCATGGAACGGTATTATCAGAAGGAAATCGAATGCGCCAGCCGGGAGCAGATCCGGACATGGCAGGACGAGCGGCTCGTCCGGCAGGTACGGCACGTGTGGGACAATGTACCCTATTACCGCGCAAAGATGGAGGCGGCGCACGTTGCGCCGGACGATATCAAGGGCCGGGACGATCTTTACAAGCTGCCGTTTTTGAGCAAAGCCGATCTGCGGGAGGCATACCCGTTTGGTCTTCTGGCAGAGCCGCTGGAAAAGTGCATCCGCATCCACTCTACCTCCGGCACGACCGGCAAGCGCGTCGTCGCGTTTTACACGAAGGAGGATATTGACCTCTGGAACGACTGCTGTGCGCGTGCGCTGGCAGCCGCGGGTGCAGGCCCGGAGGATGTATGTCAGGTCGCGTATGGCTACGGCCTGTTCACCGGCGGCTTCGGACTCAACGGCGGCAGTCAGAAGCTCGGCTGCCTGACGCTGCCGATGTCCTCCGGCAACACCGACCGGCAGCTGCAATTTATGGAGGATCTCGGTTCGACCGTTTTGTGCTGCACACCGTCTTACGCGGCGTATCTGGCTGAATCTATTCACGAGCGCGGCTTGCGGGACAAGATCCATCTGAAGGCCGGCATTTTCGGCGCAGAAGCATGGAGTGAGCAGATGCGTCAGGATATCCAGAAGAGCCTCGGCATCAAGGCGTATGATATCTATGGCCTGACGGAGCTTTCCGGCCCGGGTGTTGCGTATGAATGCAGCGCGCAGACCGGTATGCACATCAACGAGGATCATTTTATCGCAGAAATTATCGACCCGGATACCGGCGAGGTGCTGCCGGAGGGAACACAGGGCGAGCTGGTGTTTACGTCGATCACGAAGCAGGCCTTCCCGCTGCTGCGCTACCGCACGCGCGATATCTGCATTCTGCGTCATGAGGACTGCCCCTGCGGGCGGACGCATATCAAGATGTGCAAGCCCATGGGCCGCAGCGACGATATGCTGATCGTCAAGGGCGTAAACGTCTTCCCGGCGCAGATCGAGACGGTGCTGCTCGAACAGGGCTACACATCCAACTATCAGATCGTGGTCGACCGCGTCAACAACTCCGACACGCTCGATGTGCTCGTCGAGATGACGCCGGAGCACTTCTCTGACTCTCTGGCCGAGATCACGCAGCGTGAAAAGAGCCTTGTCGCCGCGCTCAAGGCAATGCTCGGCATTTTCGCACAGGTGCATCTTGTTTCCCCGAAATCCATCGCCCGCAGTGAGGGCAAGGCCATCCGCGTCATCGACAAGCGCAGGATCTAAGGAGGAAAAGGCTATGGCGATTCATCAGATTTCCGTATTTTTGGAAAACCGGGCCGGGCAGCTGGCTGAGATCACGGCGCTGCTTGCAAAAAACAATATCGATCTACGCGCGATTAATATTGCCGAGACGAGCGATTACGGCGTGCTGCGCCTCATTGCCAGCCACGAGCCGGAGGCGTGCCGCGTACTGCGCGAGAACGGATTTATCTTCTCGGCCAGCGAGGTCGTCGCCGTCGGCGTGCCGGATGAGCCGGGCGGACTGAGCCGCCTGCTGCAGCTTCTGGCAGAAAGGCAGATCGACGTCCAATATATGTATTCGATTTTCGGCCAGCCGAACGGGATGGCCTATATGATCCTCCGTGTTGCAGATCCGGCAGAAGTCTCGTCGCTGCTGCACACGAACGGAATGCAGCTTGCCGGTGCGGCAGAGCTCGGCATTGTTTCATCAGATCAGGAAAGGCAGGAATAAACGATGCAGGAAATGAGCAGAAAAAACAAATTATTCACCGACTCCGTCATTCGCCGCATGACGCGTGTGAGTCTTGCGTGCGGCGCGATCAATCTGGCGCAGGGCTTCCCCGATTTTGACCCGCCCAAGGCGCTCACCGACCGTCTGGCCGAGGTCAGCGCACTTGGCCCGCACCAGTACCCCATCACGATGGGCGCGCCGAACTTCCGGCAGGCGCTGGCGCGTAAGGCTGGGCGCTTCATGGGACGCACGCTTGACCCGGAAACGGATATGGTCGTGACCATCGGCTCGACCGAGGCCATGGTCGACACGATCTTTGCCCTGACGAACCCCGGCGACAAGATCATCATGTTCTCCCCGTATTTTGAGAATTACCGCGCGCAGGCCATCATGGCTGACTGTGAGCCGGTTTTCGTTCCGCTGGTACCGCCGGAGTTCAATTTCGACGCAAATGTGCTGGAAGACGCGTTCAAGCAGGGCGCGAAGGCCATTCTGATCTGCAACCCATCGAACCCGTCCGGCAAGGTCTTCACCTATGACGAGCTGAAGCTCATTTCCGAGCTGTGCATCAAGTATGACGCGTTTGCCATTATGGACGAGGTCTATGAGCATATCGTCTATGACGGCCACAAGCATATCTACATGAACAGCCTGCCCGGGATGTGGGAGCGGACGGTCAGCTGCTCAAGCCTGTCCAAGACGTATTCCATCACCGGCTGGCGGCTCGGCTACGCCATCGCGCCGCAGCCCATCATGGACCGCATCAAGCAGTACCACGACTTCAATACCGTCGGTGCGCCGTCTCCGCTGATGGAAGCCGCCGTTGTGGGCCTCGATATGCCGGACAGCTATTATCAGGAGTTCGGCGCGCATTATGCGCACATGAAAAAACTGTTCACCGGCGGCTTAAAGCAGATCGGCATTCCGTTTACCGACCCGCAGGGCGCGTATTTCGTACTGGCTGATATCGGCCCATATATGCGCAAGGGAGAATCCGACGTGGATTTCTGCCTGGAAATGGCGGAAAAGGTCGGCGTGGCCTGCGTTCCCGGCACGTCGTTCTTCAATGAGAACGTCAATCACATCGTCCGCGTCCACTTTGCCAAGAAGGACGAGACGCTCTATGAGGCGCTTGAACGCCTTTCCCATCTGAAGGAAAAAATGGGCTGATATCAAAAGCAGCGGCTTCCGAACCGGAGGCCGCTGCTTTTGCATAGCAGATGTTTTTTTCTCACATACTATCCCGACTTAATATTGGAAAGCGGGGATATGCATGAAGGGATTTGCAATGCTGAGGATCGGCGAGGTCGGCTGGGTGGAAAAGCCCCGTCCGGTATGCGGGCCGTTGGACGCGGTCTGCCGTCCGCTTGCGGCGGCAGTCTGCACGTCGGACGTGCATACGGTCTGGGAGGGCGCAGTCGGCGACCGGCACGACCTGATCCTGGGGCATGAATGCTGCGCGGAGGTTGTGGAGACCGGCGCGCTGGTAAAGGACTTTCAGCCCGGCGACCGGGTGCTTGTTCCGGCCATCACGCCGGATTGGAGTTCATTGGAGGCACAGGCGGGCTATGCGATGCACTCCGGCGGAATGCTGGCCGGATGGAAGTTTTCGAATATCAAAGACGGCGTATTTGCAGAGTATTTCCATGTAAACGACGCTGACGGCAATCTGGCGCATCTGCCGGAGGGCATGGACGTTCTGGAAGCCTGTATGCTCTCGGATATGGTGCCGACCGGCTTTCACGGCGCAGAGCTGGCGGACGTGCAGTTCGGCGATACAGTGCTCGTGGTCGGTATCGGCCCGGTCGGACTAATGTCTGTGGCGGGCGCAGCCCTTCGGGGCGCGGCCAGAATCCTTGCGGTCGGAACACGGCTCGTCTGCGTAGAAGCAGCGCGGCAATATGGCGCTTCCGATTTTATCAGCTACAAAGACGGTCCCATTGACGAGCAGGTTCTGGAACTGACAGGCGGCAAGGGCGTCGACTGCGCAATCATTGCGGGCGGTGATGCGGATACGTTCATTCCGGTCATAAAGGCTCTGAAGCCGGGCGGAAACATCGGAAATGTCAATTATCTCGGCAGCGGAGAATATGTGCGCCTGCCGCGTGCGGAGTGGGGCGTCGGGATGGGCCACAAGCAAATAAACGGCGGTCTCATGCCGGGCGGACGGCTGCGGATGGAAAAGCTGGCCGCGCTCATGACAAACGGGCGGCTCGATGTAAAGCCGCTGATCACGCACGTTTATGACGGCTGGGACGCGCTGCCGCAGGCGCTCCGGCTCATGAAGGACAAGCCGCGCGATCTCATTAAGCCGGTTGTGCGGTTATGATGGCTCGGAACCGGCTGTCAGATTGAGATAGTAATATTCCGTCTGCGCGGACAGCGGAACAGCGTTCCCCTGTCCGTCAAACTCAAAATTTTGCCCATAGATCGTAACCAGACCGTGCGTATCCAGACGCGCGGTCTGGTTTTGCAGCGTCAAAGCGCTTCCGGTTGTCATAATTCCATAACCGTCAACTAATTCATTATAAAATCCAAAGAAATCGAAGCTGTGCGGTTTGCGGAAAACAGCTTCAACGCAGACCGTGCCGCCTGCCGGGATGGTGATCTCCGCTGCGGCATAGCAGACACGCTGAACGGTTTCCGCGTCCTGGAGCAGATCGTCCAGCCGGCCCTCACTGTAACGCTCGGCGGGTGTGGCGGAGCAGACGCCGTACTGCGTCAAAAGCTCCGCGGCGGCTGCTGCAAGCCGTTTTACCTCGTCGGCAGAGGCGTCCGCGCCGAGCTGCGCGGCGGCGATCTGCCGCAGAAGCTCCGCAAGGGGCAGTTCCGTGCGCGTCACGGTTCCTTCGAGCGTATCCAGCTCCTTCCCCTGTTCGCAGCTGCCGTCCGTATAGCCCTGCATGGCGCAGCCGGTCAGATCCTGCCCAAGCACGGCAAGCAGATGCAGTGACTGCCTGTGTTCGTTTGTAAAATAGCTGTACTGCGGCTGGCCTGTCGCTTCGTCCTGTCCATAACCGTTGATCCCGTAGGTCAGGATCGTTGTTTTTTCCGGGTCTGCGTCGACTGTGATCGCAAGGGTCGCTGCGTTTGCCGTCGTTTCGCCGGATGCGGTAAAGGAATAGACATAGACTGTCTGCTCCGGCAGTGTTTTCGGCGCGAGCGCGTCAGCCTGATAGCTGCCGGTCAGCAGCGTCTGATACTCCGTCCAGCTTTCCGCGTGTCGAATGTTCCAGCGTTCCTCCGCAAGCTCCGGTTCAGCGCTGGCCGGACCAAACCAGCCCGGGAACGCACCGGGATAGAGCGTGCTCCGCACGGCAGCTCCATCTGCCGTAAGCGACGGTCGGAGTGAATCGAGGTCACTGAGGCTGGAAACGAAGGGGTAGAGCACCGTCACGGTGCAGTCTTCGCCGGAATCATTGCGGATCGTGTACCGATCTGCCACAGTGATCGCGGCGGCATTCTCTTCGGCATAGGGCGCGCAGTCGAGCAATACCTCCCGGTCGGCGGAAAGCGCAGGCTCCGCCTGCGCCAGCGTCAGCGGGAAAACCGGGCCTGCGTAGGACATGAAATCCGCTGCGTCGACCGGTTTGGCAGGGCCGCTGCCGGGGGTACTGGCAAGCTGCCCGCCTAATGGAGAAGCAGCACAGCCGCAGAGCGCGGCGGCCAAAAGAAACGCAAGGAGCAGAGCTATCGTGCTTCGTACTGTTCGCATGGAATTTCCCTCCTGATTCTTCCTGATACTATCTAAGACGGAATTTGCGCGCGTTGGTTGCAGAAATGGAGCAAAAACGCCCTCGCAGCATTCTGCAAGGGCGTTTGGGGATATCAGCAATAGAAATCCTTGATCTTTTTTGCGCGGGACGGGTGGCGAAGCTTGCGGATGGCCTTGTTTTCGATCTGACGGATGCGCTCACGCGTAACACCGAAGATCTGACCGACCTCCTCAAGCGTGTGCGTGCGGCCGTCGTACATACCGAAGCGCATACGCAGCACGTCCGCCTCACGCTCGGTCAGTGTGCCGAGAATCTCGGTCAGCGCCTCAGAGAGCATGGCGTTGGATGTTGCATCGACGGGACCGGGGGTATTATCGTCCTCGACAAAGGAGCCGATGGTCGTATCCTCTTCATCGCCGACGGGCATATCGAGAGAGAGCGTATCGGCTGCAGTGCGGTTGGCCTCGATGATCTTTTCAATCGGAAGATTCAACTCGGCAGCGATCTCCTCCAGCGTCGGCTCACGGCCAAGCTCCTGTACGAGCTTGCGGTTGCAGCGGGTCGCCTTGTTGATGACCTCGACCATATGCACCGGGACGCGGATGGTGCGCGCCTGATCGGCAATGGCGCGGGTAATGGCCTGCCGGATCCACCACGTTGCATATGTAGAGAATTTGTTTCCCTTTGTATAGTCGAACTTATCGACCGCACGGATCAGGCCCGTGTTGCCCTCCTGGATCAGGTCCAGAATGTGCAGACCTCTGCCGGAGTATTTTTTTGCGATCGACACGACAAGGCGCAGATTGGCCTCAGTCAAGCGGTCCTTGGCCTTTTTATCGCCCTCGGAGACGCGCTTGGCCAGCTCGATTTCCTCCTCGGCAGTCAGCAGCTTGACCTGTCCGATCTCCTTGAGGTACATACGCACCGGGTCATCCAGATTGTATTCTGCAGCAAGCTCCAGCGGGTCTACAAGCTCTTCCTCGTCGTTGTCGGGAACCTCGTCCATGTCCATACCAAGATCGTCGGAGACGTCCAGCTCCAGCTCAGGGCTGACGATCTGGATGCCCATCGCATCAAACGTATCGTAAATATGCTCGATCTTCTCGACCGGCAGATCCAGCTTTTCCAGCTCGGCAGTCAGCTCGCTCGACTGAATGCTTCCTTCGCGCTTTGCCTTTGCGATCAGCGCGGAAACCGTTGCCATTGCGTCCTCAGTCGAGGGCTTCGGGTTCTTTGTGTTTGCCATTCTTTCGCTCATCCTCATTCATCTGGTAACATTGCCGCGCACTCGCGCAACTGTGTTATTATAACCCCAACTTTATCGTTTTGACAATGCCTGATTTGACTTTTTTTCTGTTTTTTCTTGTGTTTCAGAAAAAATCGCGAGTCCGACGTCCTCAGATCTCCATAATGACCGGCAGGATCATCGGATTGCGCTTTGTTGTCTTGAACAGATACCCGGACAGGTCGTTTTTGATGTTGGCTTTCAGCACACTCCAATCGCTGCGGCCATTCTGGCTGCACCGGTCGATGGCGTGCGCGGCGATCACACGCAGCTCTTCCATCAGGTTCTCCGACTCCTTCACGTAGACGAAGCCTCTTGTAATGATGTCCGGGCCGGTGATGACGCTGCCGTCCTCGCTGGAAATGTTGACGACCACGACGAGCATACCGTCCTGCGCCAGATGCTTCCGGTCGCGCAGAACGACGCTTCCGACGTCGCCGACGCCGGTGCCGTCGACCAGAATCCTGCCGGACGGAACGGTGCCGCCCCACTTGCAGGTGGCCTTTGTAAGCTCAAGCACCTTGCCGATATCGGAGATAAAAATATTCTTGGGATCCATACCCATAGTCTGGGCCAGACGCGAATGTGCCTGCAGATGGCGCTGCTCGCCGTGGACGGGAATAAAGAATCTGGGCTTGAGCAATCCGTGGATGATCTTCAGTTCCTCCTGGCAGGCGTGGCCGGAGACGTGCAGGCCCTCAAGCTTGTCATAGATGACCTCTGCACCCTTGCGGTAGAGCTCGTTGATGATCTTGCCGATGGATTTTTCGTTTCCGGGGATGGCGGACGCGGAGATAATTACACGGTCAGACGCTGTGATCTCAACCTGACGGTGGCCAGAGAACGCCATACGGTAGAGCGCGGACATATTTTCGCCCTGTGAGCCGGTCGAGACGATCACAAGCTTGTTGTTCGGGATCTGCTTGATCTGATTGATATCGACGAGCGTGCCCGCAGGGATCTTCAGATAGCCAAGCTCTGTGGATACCTTCAGGATATTCTCCATGCTGCGGCCCGTGACCGCGACCTTGCGGCCGAATTTCTTCGCGACCGTAATGAGGCTTTGCAGGCGGAAGGCGTTGGAGGCAAAGGTCGTGACAATGATGCGCTTATTGCAGCCGGTAAACTGCCGCTCAAAGCTGCCCGCGACCGTACGCTCGGACGGCGTATAGCCCTGCCGCTCCACGTTTGTCGAATCGCACAGCAGCGCCAGCACGCCCTCCTTGCCCAGAGCGCCGAAGCGCGCAAGATCGATCATGCCGTCCTCTGCTGTGGCGTCAATTTTGAAGTCGCCCGTCATGACGACGGTGCCGACCGGGGTTTTGATGGCAAAGGCGACCGCGTCGGCGATGGAATGGTTCACATGGATGAATTCCACCGTAAAGCAGCCGGCCTTGACCTTCTCCCCTGCCTCATGCGTAAACAGATGCACCGCATTCTGGAGCTGATGCTCCTCCAGCTTCAGCTGGACGATGCCGGCGGTCAGGCGTGTGGCGTGGATGGGGCATCTGAACTGCTCCATGGCGTAGGGAATGCCGCCGATATGGTCTTCGTGGCCATGCGTCAGGAACATACCGCGTATTTTGTCCTTGTTTTTGACAAGATAGGTCATATCGGCAATGACCAGATCAACGCCATACATCTCATCGTCCGGGAAGCCGAGACCGCAGTCAACGATGATGATATCCTTGCCGTATTCAAGCACGGTCATATTCTTGCCGATCTCATTCAGACCGCCAAGCGGGATGATTTTTAATTTTTCTGCCAAATGATTTCACTCTTTTCTTAAAAAAATAGGTATGGATTAGGCTGCGCAGCGCCGTTCTGGCAAACGGATCACGCGCGGAACAAATGCAAAAAAGACGCAGGAGAACAGGCGCATGCAGGGAAGTGTCCTGAGCCCCGTCTCGCCCCGGTCTGCTTCGCCGCTGCCTGCGCTCCATATGAATATGCAGTTGATCTATTTGCTGCGCCGTCCGAGGCGGCGCATAATCCCAAAAGAAAGCCTCCCGTGAGGCAATTCTGATTAAGTATATCACACTTTTTTCAAAAAGTATACCTTTTTTCTATCTTTTCTGGAAGTATTTCCGGAGACACGGCTTTTCGAGCCGCACGAAAAGCCGCGATTTCTGTTGATTTTACGGACATATCTGATATAATATATATAAATTTGTTCATTGCGAAATGGAGGCGACAGTATTTGAAAAAACCTGTCTGGCGTCTGCTCAACCCCAATACGATCTGGTATTTTGTGGTCATGCTGCTCTTCGCCGCCTCAGCTGCCGTGCTGCGGCAGTATTATCTGGCGGGCGGTGCGCTTCTTGCCACGGTGATCGTTTTTATTATCAGCCGTGCCCAGCTCTCCAGGCGCAAGCGTGAGCTTATGAGCTATGTGCAGAAGGCGACCGATTCTGCCGGTATTTCCGTTCATGCCGGGTCCGCGTTCCCAATGGCAGTCATCCGGCTGCCCGACAACGAGATCATCTGGGGAAACCCCAGCTTCTTTGCTATCACCGGCCTATCCGACACGGCCAGCTATCAGAAGCTCGAAGCCGTGATCCCGGATTTCTCCAACAAGTGGCTGAGCGAAGGCCATTCCGAGATGTCCGGCGACCGGAACATCGGTGACCGGCGCTATCGCATCTACGGCAACTTCGTCCGCTCTGAGGACAGCACGACGACCGTGCAGCTCGCGACGATCTACTTCGCCGACATGACGGAGATGTTCAACATCCGCGATGAATTCATGCGGACGCGTCCGGTTGTGTCGATCGTTCTCATTGATAACTACGATGAGCTTACCACCAATCTTTCCGATTCCGCCATCTCCACGCTTGACGCGCAGCTCAACGACGTTGTGGCAAACTGGACGACGGGACTGGAGGCGCTGTGCCGGAAAATCGAGCGCAACCGCTATCTGGTGATCTTTGAAAGCAAGGATCTGCCCCGGCTTCAGGAGAGCCGTTTTTCAACGCTTCTGGAGGATGTACGGCACATCACGTCAACCGGCGGGATGTCGGCGACCATCTCGCTCGGCATCGGCAAGGACGGCGGGAGCTTCGCGGAAAATTACCAGTTTGCCTCGCTTGCAATCGAAATGTCACTCTCCCGAGGCGGTGATCAGGCCGTTATCAAGGACCGGTTCAATTTTACCTTCTACGGCAGCAGAGTCAAGGAGACGGACCGCCGCACCCGCATCCGCTCCCGTCTGATCGCAAGCTCCCTGTCAGAGCTGATCAGCCAGTCCAGCACCGTATATATTATGGGACACCGTATGGCGGATCTCGACGCGCTCGGCGCAGCCGTCGGTCTTCTCTGCCTGTGCCGTATCAAGGGCTGCCGGGCAAAAATCGTAATTGACCTTCAAAAGAACGCCTGCCAGCGCCTGATTGCGGAGCTCAGGGCCATTCCGGACTATGCCGATCTGTTTATTTCCGGGCAGGACGCACTGGTCGAGGCGGACAACCGCAGTCTTCTCATCGTAGTCGACACGAACCGGCCCGGTCAGGTCGAGAGCAGGCCGCTGCTGGAAGCGATCTCCCGCGTCGTTCTGATCGATCACCATCGCAATGCTGCGGATTCTATCAGCCAGACTGTTGTCAAGCTGCATGAGCCGTCTGCTTCCTCTGCTTCCGAGCTGGTGACGGAGCTTCTGCAGTATGCGGTCAATCAGCGCGATCTGAAGCCGATCGAGGCGCAGGCGCTTCTGTCCGGTATCGTATTGGATACGAAAAATTTCTCCATCCGGACAAGCCCGCGCACGTTCGAATCGGCGGCATATCTGCGTAAGGCAGGCGCGGACCCGGTCGAGGTCAAAAAGCTGTTTCAGACAGATCTGGACGATACGCTTCTGCGCTATCGCGTTATCCAGGCGGCGCGGCTGTACCGGAATGAGATCGCCATTGCCTGCGTAGACGAAAAGCTCACCCGCGTGATCGCGTCTCAGGCCGCGGATGAATTGATCAACGTTTCCGGCATTACCACCTCCTTCGTTCTCTTCCCGGACGACGGACAGATCATCATCAGCGCACGCTCCATCGGCTCGTGCAATGTGCAGGCGGTTCTGGAAACGCTCGGCAACGGCGGCGGAAATGGCGCGACAGCCGGTGCACAGATCAAGGGAAAGCCCCTGCAGGAGGTTTTGAAGGAGCTTATCGCCGCAATCGACGCATTCTATTCCTGAATTCCCCACAATTTATCCCTCCGACCCGGTCGGAGGGATTTTTTCAGCTTCGCTTGCATATTTTCCCGCCGGGCGCAGAAACTACCTCCGTAACATCAAAAAGGAGGTTTTCCCTTTGAAACACCGTACCTGCCCGCTTCGCGCCGCGCTTGCCGCAGCGCTGGTTCTGGTCATGCTCTGCGTGCCTGCTCTGGCCGCTGAGATCGCCGTCGATTATACCTCGGAATACAGGTTTACCGCCGCAGACTTTTCTGATTCCGACGGATTGGAGGGCGTCTACATTTCCTCCGTCCCTCCCGCGTATCAGGCAGAGCTTTGCATCGGCAGCCGCGTGATCTGCCGGGGCGACATTCTGCCTGCGGCAGCACTGGAAAAGATGAAGCTGCGCCCGGTCTGCCTTGGAAACGCCGACTGTGAGCTGGTCTACTGCCCGATTGAAGACGGGACGCTCGGCGACGCCGTCACGGTATCCCTGCGCATTCTCTCCGGCACGAATACCGCGCCGGTCTGCGAGGACGGAACTCTGGAAACGTATAAGAACATTGCGAACACCGGCACGCTTTCAGCCACAGATCAGGAGGATCAGGAGCTGACGTATCAGCTTGTCAAGGAACCAAAGCGCGGCACGGTCGAGCTGCATACGGACGGCAGCTTCACCTATACGCCGGATAAAAACAAGGTCGGCAAGGATTCGTTCGTTTTTACTGCGACCGATCCGGCCGGGAACGTCTCGAATGAGGCCTGCGTCAAGATCCGCATTCTGAAGCCCGCGGATAAGGCAACGTATCAGGATATGTCCGGCGACCGGGATGCGTTCGCCGCCATGTGGCTCAAGGACAAGGGGCTTTACACCGGCAGAGTCATTGCCGGGAACCTCTGCTTTGAGCCGGACTGCCCTGTCAGCCGCAGCGAGTTTCTGATCGCCTGCATGAAGCTGGCCGGACTTGAGCAGTCGGACGGGACGATCTCGACCGGCTTCGCGGATGAACTGGAAACGCCCCTCTGGCAGCAGCCATATCTGGCCGCGGCCTATCAGTCCGGCATGATCTCCGGGACGCCGACCGAGGAGGGGCTGGTTTTCCGCCCGGAGGAGGATCTGAGCCGCGCAGAGGCAGCCGTCATGCTCCAAAAGCTCCTGCGCCTGCCGGGCGATGCCGCTGTCTTTGCGCCGGATGAGGCTTCCGCCATTCCTGCCTGGGCGCAGAGTGCGGTCAGCGCGCTCTCAAACGCAGGCATCCCGCTTGCTGCCTCGGACTATGAGGCGCCGCTGACGCGGCGTGAGGCGGCAAATATGCTGCTTGCAGCCGCTCCCGCAGCCGAAGCTGCCGGGCTTTACTGGTCAGAATAACCGAATCGGGCCTGCCGCAAACGCGGCAGGCCCGACGCGCAGCCGCAGAAACAGCAGGATGCGCGTTTTTTGACGGTGGATTTTTGGGCGCTCGTCTGCTATAGTGTAACTGATTGAAAACAAAACAGGACAGGAACAGGCATGGCAAACAGAGAAAAACAGGATATGACCGCCGAGCTGGCAGAGGGAAAAATCCTGCCGCTCGTATTCAAACTCACCATTCCGGCTGTCATTGCGCAGCTCATTACATTTTTATATAATATCGTCGACAGAATGTACGTCGCGCGGATCGAAGGCTCCGGCATGGACGCGCTGGCCGCGCTTGGGATCGTACTTCCCATCACGCTGATCATGCAGGCATTTGCGAATCTGGTCGGGCTTGGCGGCGCGCCGCGGGCGGGCATCAAGCTCGGCGAGGGAAAGGCGGATGAGGCGAACCGGATCTTTCACACTGCGTTCTGCCTGCTGGTCCTGCTTGGCGTTGTGATCGGCGCAGCGGCGTTCTGCTTTGCGCGGCAGATCGTACTGCTGTTTGGATGCCCGGAAAGTGCGGTGGAGTTCGCCGTTTCCTATCTTAAAATCTATGCCTGCGGCACGATTTTCGTCATGCTGGCGCAGGGACTCAACCCGTTTATTCTGACGCAGGGCTATTCGTGGCTTGCAATGAGCTCGGTGCTGCTGGGCGCGCTTATCAACATCGCGCTCGACCCGCTGTTCATCTTCACCTTCAAAATGGGTGTCCAGGGGTCAAGCCTCGCGACGATCCTCTCTCAGCTTTGCTCGTGCATTTGGATCGTCTGCTTTTTCTTCTCCCGGAAAAGCCTGTTCCGCTTTCAGGCAAGCCTGCTGGGCCTGTCGCCGGGGCGCATTTTCAGCATTCTTTCGCTGGGCTTTACGCCGTTCATCATGACGCTGACGGAATGCGCCATCCAGATCGTCTTCAACATCAATCTGAACCGCGCGACCGGCGGCAACAAGGACTATACCGCCGCGTTGACCGTCATGCTGAGCGCGCTGCAGCTCATTTCCCTGCCTCTGAACGGACTTGGAAACGGTATGCAGCCGTTCGTGAGCTATAATTACGGAAAGGCAGACTCCGCACGCCTGAAACAGGGGATCAAATATGTGACGATCATCGCGTTTATCTACGCGGTCTGCATCTGGTCCGTCTCGATGGCGTTCCCGGTAGTATACGCAAGGCTGTTTTCCGCAAGCGAGGCCGTCACGCAGATCGTCAAGCGCTATACGCCGATGTTCCTGATGGGCTCCATCATGTTCTTCGTGCAGATGACGCTGCAAAACGTCAACGTCGGGCTTGGGCAGGCCAAGGAGGCGCTGCTGTTGGCGGTGAACCGGAAGGTCGTCATTCTGATTCCGCTCTGCTTTGTGCTGACGCATTTTCTCGGCTTCAAGGGCGTATACCTGTCAGAGGGCATCGCCGATCTGGTCGCAGGAATCGTGACAGCAATCGTCATTTTTACCAGCTTCCCAAAAATCTTCCGCCGCCGGGAGGAAGAAGTCAAACAGGCCGCGTCGAACTGACGCGGCCTGTTTGATAAGATCAAAAACCGGAAATCAGATGATGTTGTATTCCTTCAGCAGCTTCTCAATGTCGGTGCCCTTGATCTTGCTGAGGGCTTTTTCGAGGGCTACCTTCTGGACGAGGGAAAGCTTCATATCGGTGGGCTTTTTGCCGTCGCGGAGCTGGACGGTGGCGTTCAGCAGGTCGCGCACATCATATACGCTGCCCCAGACCTCCGGGACGCCGCGGTCGACGTTCAGGAGTGTATAGACGGCCTCCATGCCGGTGCGCATGGAATATTCGGTCGTGAAGATGGTGTCGCGCGGGGTCTCGGCGAACTGGCCGAGGAAGGCGAAGTTCACAGCGCCGTCGGGCACGACCTTCGGGCGGTCGCCATAGGCACGCGGCATGAAGAACGCGTCGATATACGGCATCATAACGGGGACGGTGTTGGCGCTGTTCGAGGCCAGCTCTTCGATCTGATCCTCCGGCACGCCGATGTGGTACAGCCACTCCATGCAGATCTCCTTGCCGGTGCACTCGCGCATGGGCTTCTTCACATAATCGCCGGGCTTATCGGTAAACAGCGAATAGACCCAGACAAGGCAGTGATCTTTGGGCTGTGCGCGGAACTGCGGCTGGCGGTTGATCGTCCAGCTCATGAGCCAGCTGGAATCCTTGACGGTGACGATGCCGCCGGTCACAACATGACCGGTGAACGGGTCGCGCTTGCAGATATTTTTGATATAGGGAATGATCTTCTGATCGAGCGTTTCGACGGTTGCACTCATCCAGTTCGTCTGCTCGGGGTCATAGCAGAACTTATCCGGATGGCCGAAAGACGGGTCCTGTGCGGCGATCTTGCGCCACATATCCCAGCCGCCGCCGGGTTTGATCTCGGTGTTATAGGGTGCGGGTTCGTTCTGGCTGCCGCGGGAAGAATTTTCGACGCAGCCGCCATTGGTAATAAAAACAAGATCGTTTTCTGTCAGATCGATGGCGTCTTCCTTGCCGTCACGGATGATGTCGATGCGCTTGGCAAGCTTGCGGGCCGGGGTGCAGTCGAATTCGACGTTCACGACCTGAACGCCATAGTGGAACTGTACGCCGAAGCCCTTGAGATACTCGATCATCGGCAGAATCATGGACTCATACTGATTATATTTCGTGAAGCGCAGCGCCTTGAAGTCGGGCAGACCGCCGATGTGGTGGATATAGCGCTGGATATAGAGCTTCATTTCCAGGGCGCTGTGCCAGTTTTCAAAGGCAAACATCGTGCGCCAATAGAGCCAGAAGTTGGAGTTGAAGACCTCGTCGTCAAAGAAGTCTGTGATGCGCTTGTCCTGCAGATCTTCATTCGGGGTGAAGAACAGCTTCATGATCTCCATCGCCCCCTTGTCGGAAATGTCGAACTTGCCGTCGGTATGCGCGTCCTGACCACGGTTGACGGTAGCGCGGCAGAGGGAATAGTTCGGGTCTTCCTTGTTCAGCCAGTAATACTCGTCGAGAACGCTTACGCCCTCCGTCTCGATGGACGGGATGGAGTGGAACAGATCCCACATGACCTCGAAATGATTGTCCATCTCGCGGCCGCCGCGCATGACATAGCCGACGTTTTCAAATTTATAGCCGTCGCACGCGCCGCCGGGAATCGAATCCTTTTCCAGAATATGCACGTGTTCGCCCTTCATCTGGCCGTCACGGACAAGATAGCAGGCTGCCGTCAGCGCCGCGAGGCCGCTGCCGACGATATAGGCCGATTTCTGATCGACGCCCTCCGGCTTTTTGGGCCTTGCAAATGCTTCATAGTTACCGCTCGAATAATACATGATTCATACCTCCATAAAAAGTCTGGAAACAATGCTTTATGTTTCCCTTTCGATGGTATGAGCATACTACAGATTCCAAAAATGCGCCATAAGCAGAAAACGCCCTGTGATAAAGTTCTTATCACAGGGCATTGTTCTGTTCAGTTTTTTATCAAACGCCGGGATTTGATGCAGGCTTGTCCACGCGGAAGCGGTCAAGCGCGGCGGCGACGCTGCCGTGGATCACGCGGTCAAGGCGGTCGATGATCTCCTTCGGGTCGCCCTTCATATCGTGCTTGATCCAGTCGAGCATGAGGCCGACAAAGGCGTATTTGTAGACGTTGGCAATGAACGCTTTGTCCTCCGGGCGGACAGACATACCGACGGCCTGCTCTTCGACCACGCCCTCAAGCAGATCGTAGGTCAGCTTATAGAGATAAGTTTCAACCTGCTCCCGGCTGACGGAGTGGTAGACGTTCATAATGAAGGGCTTGTTCGCCAGAACGGCCTCGAAGATCTGCTCAAAGCCCTGCTGCCATGTTTCATAGGTCTTCTTTCCTGCCAGCGCCTTCGCCGCGTCCTCCTGACACGACCATTCGACCAGATCGTAGATGTCTTTGAAATGGTAATAGAACGTCATGCGATTGATACCGCAGTCATCGGCGATATCGCTGATGGTGATTTTATGGAGCGGCTTTTGCAGGAGCAGATTTTTAAGCGACTGCTCCAGCGCGCGTTTGGTCAGATCGGACATAGGTGCCTCCTGTCTCGAACAGCGTTCGGGCGCTTTTCTTCAGATTACCCGCTTTTTGCTGAAATGTCAAGACAGCGGCTTGACAGGCAAGTGTACTATGTGTATAATACAGTCAGAAAGTGTATGACTTGAGTAATACGGTGGTGACGGATATGGTGTCGTTTGAGGCGTTCCGCGCAGTGGATGGGACGCCGGTGTATCTGCAAATTATCAACTTTATCAAGCGTGGCGCGATCGCAGGGACGATCAGGGACGGCGACGAGCTGCCGTCGCGCCGGGTTCTGTCGGCGCTGCTCGGCATCAACCCGAATACGGTGCAGAAAGCGTTTCACATTTTGGAGGAAGAGCATCTGATGGAATCGCGAACAGGCGCAAAAAGCTGCATGACACTGCCGCCCGATACGCTGGACGCGCTGCGGCGGGAGGTCTTATCGGACGAGCTGCGTGCAATGGCGCGCACACTGCGGCAGCTGGGAATTTCCAAAGAAGAAGCGCTGCGTCTCATCGAGCAGGCGTGGGAGGAGGAAGCGCAATGAAAAAACAGGTATCCGTATTCGGATTGCATACGCGTGCGGCGCTGAACCGGCTGCTGCTGGCAGCGCTGGGGTTGCTGGCGGTCGAGTTGATCCTTGCCGGGGTGTGTATCGCGCGCGGAACAGCGCTTACGCTGTCCGGCAGCAGACTGGAAACTGCGCTGCAGCATTCGTTCCGGGCCGGAATTATCGCGCTTCAGGTGCTGCTGGCATCCAGCCTCGGTTCAAACAGCCGGTACGGCTATACGCTGCGGCGGCTGCGGGTATCGGAGCGCTGCGTCTTCCTGTGGAGCTGCGTATGCAATGCACTCTGCTTTGCGGTCTTGTGGTGTGTGCAGATCATGGCAGCTGTGGGCGCGGCATTCTGGAACGCAAAAAGCGCCGTGTATTCGGCTGGCCCGCAGGGCGTGTTTGTGGATTTCTACCGCAGCGGCTTTCTGCATGGGCTTCTGCCGCTGGCAGACGGGTATGTATGGGCGCGCAACGCACTGTTCGTGCTGGCGCTGGGCTGCGTGACCGCGTGTATGCAGCTTGGAATGCGCAAAAAAGGCAGCCGCAGCTGGCTGGTCTGCATGGGGCTGACGTTCCTTCTGGTGCTGAACCTGTCAGTCCAATATACGGCGGGCAGAAGCACGGGCATTTTCCATGCGATTACGGCGCTGCTTGTCGGGCTCTGCTTTCTGGGGTTCGGGCTGACGCAGACACATAACGGAAAGGACGGACTGGCAGATGAAGTGGACTAAACGTCTTTCACGGTACACGCTGCCCGGAATGGGGCTGAAATGGGACGCTTCGTATTTCGGTCTGCTGTTTCTGGCGATGGTTTTGATCGTACTGTATACGTTTCTGCGGGAGTATCAGAACGCGCTGCGCGAACTCTATATTTTTCGCTACGGGACACAGATTTTGCGGCAGGGCGCGGTCATGCCGACTCTGAATACACTCCTGCGGCACAAATTCACCGTCTTCTGGGCCTACGCGGTCTTCTGCGCGCTGCGTGCATTTGCCAACTACTGGTCGTTTTTCACGGAAACGAAGAGCATTTACCTCATGAAGCGACTGAAAGATCCAAACGAGCTGCGCAGGCGCTGCATTGCGATTCCTGCGGCAGCCTGCGGCGCGGCGCTGGTTCTGTTTTTGCTGCTGTTACTGGTGTTCGTTCTGATTTACCGAACCGGTGTTCCGGCACGCTGTATGCCGCCGGAGGAAACTTTAAATATCTGGGGGGCGTTTTTCTGATGCTGGAAATCAAAAATCTCTGCAAGCGCTACGGCCAGACGCAGGCGCTGGACAATGTGCAGCTTTCTGTCGGGCCGGGCGAGATCGTCGGGCTGTTCGGCGAGAACGGCGCGGGCAAGACGACGCTGATGAAGTGCATTCTGCAGCTGATCTTATATGACGCTGGTGGTATTACGCTGGACGGCAAACTGATCACGCGGCAGAACATTGGCAGGTTTTCCTTCGCCACGTGTGAGCACAGCTTCTTCCCCGCCCTGACCGCCAAAGCCCACCGGGAATTTTATGAGGAGCACTTTGAGACGTTCCTCGGCAGGCGTTTTGAGGGCCTGATGGACTTCTTTCAGCTTCCGATGGACAAGCCCATCCGCAGCTTCTCGACCGGGCAGAAAAACCAGTTTGAGGTCATCATGGCCCTGTCGCAGGGCGCGGATTATATCCTGATGGACGAGCCGTTTGCGGGAAACGATGTTTTCAACCGCGAGGATTTTTATAAGGTTCTGCTCGGCATTCTGGAGCCGCATGAGACGGTAATCCTGTCCACACATCTGATTGAGGAAGTGACGGGCTTCATCGGGCGGGCCGTTCTGCTGCACCATGGCAAGATCGTGGGCGACATGCAGACGGCAGAGCTGGACGAGCAGGGCAAAACGCTGATGGACTATGTGAAGGAGACGTACAGCTATCAATCTGACCGCGTCTCAAAGGCGCTTGCCGAGCTGACCGGCAGGGAGGACGACGATGCGTAAGACTCTGATCGTATTTCTCGCGCTGGCGCTGGTATGCGCGTGCGGCGCGGCGGTCTGCACGCACGCGGTGGCCGCGCCGCGCGAGGACGTGACGTTCGACGAGCATGTCTTCGCCGGGGATCCGGCGGCCGCTGCAGGGCTGCAGGTACAGCTGCAGGCCGCGCTGCGGCAGAATCTGTTCTGGGACAGCACGATGCGCTTCTCCGGCCGGGACTATACCGCAGATACCGCGTTCCGCTTCTCCCCTGTCGCTGTTTCGCGGGAACAGCCGCGGCAGTATTCCGGCGTGGAGGTCGACACGCGCGTCAACGTCTGGACCGGCAGTGACACAAACCCCTTCGGCTACGGAAGGGCCTATCAGGAGATCCTCGACACGCTCGAACCCGGGCAGACCGGCACGAAGGTCATCCGCGTCGCGGATTATTATGACGAGTATCCGCTCTGGTTCTCCGTCGATCTGCCGAACCTGTTTATCACCACGCTTGACAGCTGGGACGATCACGACGCATACGCCACCGATGCAGAACGGGACGCCATGCATGCCCTGCGGGACTTTTTCCGCATCCCGGTGCTTCCGGACGAGTACGTGGAGCTGCAGATCGACAAGGATATGGACGGCAGCAGCTCCAGCTATGGCGTCTCAAGCGTGCAGCAGGGCGACCGGTACTGGCCGAGCTCGGAATGCGTCGTGACGGAGAGCGCGTGCTACTTCCGGCTCAGCAACCGGACGGCAAACGGCAAGCTCGTCGACATGAGCCGCATTCCGGGCGGCTATGGTGTCTATATGCTCCCCTATGGGCCGCTTGCCCCGGATTCCGAGGCCAGCGCGTTTTATGGCGGGAACGAAAACGAGGTCTACACCGACCGGCTGGCCTGCTTCTTCCCGGTCGACCCGGAGACGCGCATTGAACATCTTGCACTGACGCCGGACAAAACGCGGCTGTTGCTTCATACGGTTGAAAATAATATATATTATGTAACCTTAATTGACTGCAAAACAGGTGAAGTTCTGCAAAAGCTGGCTGTGTCGGACTTTGAGCCGGAAGACGATTATGTAAACATAACCGAAACGGAGGATTTCGTCTGCATCCAGCAGACCCAGGGGCGTATCTGCGTCCTGACGCAGGACGCAGATGGACTGTACCAGATTGCGCTGCGTTCCGATTATTTGCCCGATGATCTGTATTCGCCGGTATACGCGACTGTCCGCGCGATGGCCTTTGACGGAAAACGGCTGGCCATAGTCAACAACGACGAGACTGTCCTGGCGAACGATGACAACCGTACAAAAAGCTATCTTGCCGGAACCACCGAGGCACTTATCACGCTGGACGGCGCATACTTTGACAACTGCGGCTTTACACTGACAGTCTTCGATCAAACCGGAGTCGCCTATAGCGGCGCTTATGTCAGCAGCTTGGAAAGCGCCAATTATCTCACAGGCGGGACGCTCAACATGGACCATCTTGTTCTGCCGTACTCTATCGCGCTCAGCTGGAAAAATGACGCTGCGTAAATACACTCTTCCCTGCCCTCTGCCCGATCTTGGCAGAGGGTATTTTTATTTTGGGGCTTGACAAATACAACTCTTTGTGTATAATAATATTAGTAATGATTATTATTTCTATTTTAGGAGGATATACAATGAAAAACAATTCCAACACACTCGGTCTGTACAACATGAACGGTCTGTCCGCAGACGACAAGCGCACCTGCGCCCTGAATGACATGAACTGCCGCGCCGGTCAGCCGGAGCAAACTGCTTCTTTGCAGGATATGAACGCGGCGAACGAGCAGCCGGACATGGCCTGCAGCATTACGAACATGAACTGCCGCAAGGATTGACGTCCCGCCTCCCCGCCTGTACGCACAAGCGTGCAGGCGGGGCTTGCATATCTGCCCGCTGTTCACGGAAAACTATGCAAAAAAGGAGGTTTTTCCATGAACAAGAAGCAGAAAAAAGAGCCGTTCAGTCTGAAAAACATGAACGGCCTGTCCCACGACGATGCGCGCACCTGTGCGCTGGACGATATGAACTGCCTGAACGGGCAGGAGGAACACTGTTCCTCCCTGCAGGATATGAACGCCACTAGAAGCAGACCGTACCGGAAGTATCACCTGACGGACATGAACGGCGAGGACGGGCGGTAGGTCTCCAATGCGCCAGTTGTAGGGGCCGATGTGGGCATCGGCCCCTACAAAGTCTCGGCGAATCCGTACAACTCGCAAATTCCGACTGCAAAGCTGATTTACCGCAGTTATTCAAACGCAACTGTCTGCAAATTTAGTTGTCCCGTAACAGGCGGCGCGTACCATAGCGCTCGTAAGGTGACTATGTGTGATTGTAACGACTAAAAATTGGTGCCCGCCTGAATAGCACCCGCAGCATGCACCAAACGCGTCCAAGCGCCCCTTTTCTCCCCATTCTTTTCCGGCAAGGCGGAAAAGAATGGGCCGCCGGAGGCTTGACCAGCCCCCGAAACGGCCAATGTTTTCTATTCAAACATTCGTAAAATGATAGGAATGCCCCAGGTCGTAGGCCATTTTGTCGCTTTCGGAGATAAAGTCCATAAAGCGGTTCGCGGCAGAGGTCGGCGCGACATCGCGCAGCGTGCACATACAAACGGAGCGCGGCGGAATCTCAAAATCGGTGTGCAGCGGCAGGATGACGCCCCTGCCAAGGCCGGACTGCGAAAATTCCTCTGTTACGCAGGCAACGCCAAGGCCGATGCGGGCCAGCGAAATGAGCAGATTGTGCGAGCCCAATTCGATCTCCGGCTTGATGCTCACGCCATGCTGCTGAAAAAACTGCTCGACATAGATGCGGGAGCTTGCCTTGCGCTCCAGCAGGATCAGCGGGAATGCCGCGATTTCTTCCATGGAATGTACGTGGTCAAAATCGCAGTCATAATTCGGCGCGGCGACAAAGAGCTGGTGTGTGTCGAAGCAGTGCCGGACGGAATACGCGTCCTTGTCCTTCGGCTCGCTGGCAAACGCGATGTCGACCTGACCGGCGTGCAGATAGTCGAGCACCATCTGGCTCGTACCGTTCAGGATACGGATCTGGATGGCGGGATAGTTCTGGTGGAATGCCTCAAGGCGCGAAACCAGATAGGTCTTTGTGACCGTATCGCTTGCACCGATGATCAGCTCACCCGTGAGCAGCTGGCGCGACTGCGCAAGCTTTTCCTCGCCGCACTGGATAAGCCCCAATCCGTGCGAGACATAGTCCAGCAAAAGCTTTCCCTCGCTGGTCAGGACGACGCCGCGCGTGCTGCGCGAAAACAGCCGGACCTGCAGCTGCTCCTCCAGCTGCTTGATGGACTGGCTGACTGCCGACTGGGATATAAACAGGTTCTGCGCCGCAGCGGAGATATTGCCCATGCGGGCGACCTCCTGAAAGACGCGGTAAAGCTCTAATTTAACAGCCATAGCTGCCTCCTGTCATTACTAATATTTATAGAACTGATAGCAATGATTAAAAACATCTATTTTACTTATTGCCCAATTCCGATTATAATAGCCAAAAATGAAATTGTCCAGCACGAAGTTTATATCGTTGCCAATATAGTTCCGGATGTACGGCCCGGATGTCTCTACCGCAGCGCCAAAGCTGCGACTATTGGAAGTTCGCTCACGCAGGGCTTTGCGGTCCTGCGCGCGGCTTTTTATCATTGGCAGCAGGTTTTATCCCCGCTGTCTATTTTTATTATGTTTTTGGAGGAAGCTATGCAGGAGCTGAAGGATCGCATCGTCAAGGAGGGCAAGATTCTGCCCGGAAACATTGTAAAGGTCGACGGGTTTCTCAATCACCGCGTCGACTGTGCGTTTATGGGACGCATCGCAGATGAATTCAAAAAATATTTTGATCTCGACAACGTAGATCTCATTCTGACCGCAGAGGCCAGCGGCATTGCCCTTTCCGCGATTTGCGCGTACCGGTACGGCAAGCCCATGGTTTATGCGAAAAAGGCCAAGAGCGACAACATCGAAGGCGGCCTGTATCAGAGTGAGATTTTTTCCTATACTTACAAGAAAAAGGTCACGCTGCTCGTCTCCAAGGAGTGGATCCATCCCGGCGACCGCGTGCTCGTGATCGACGATTTTCTGGCGCGCGGCGAAGCGCTGCGCGGTCTGTGCGAGATCGTGCAGGCTGCGGGGGCTGAGCTGGTCGGTATCGGCTGCGCGGTCGAAAAGGGCTTCCAGGGCGGCGGCGACAAGCTGCGCGCGGCGGGCGTGAACCTGCACTCTCTCGCCATCATCGAAAGCGCGGAGCCGGGCAACATCGTATTCCGGGAGGAAGCATAATGGAAACTGTTCTGATTCTGGACTTTGGCGCGCAGTACAGCCAATTGATCGCTCGCCGTGTGCGCGAGCAGAACGTATACTGCGAGGTCAAGCCCTGCTCCATCTCCCCTGCCGAGATCGAAAAAATCGCCCCCATCGGCATCATTCTCTCCGGCGGCCCGCAGAGCGTTTATGAATCTGTTTCCCCGCACGTGGACCCGGCGCTTTTTGCGCTCGGCATCCCCGTTCTTGGCATCTGCTATGGATGCCAGCTCATGGCATATTCGCTGGGCGGCACCGTTGCAGCAGCGACGGAAGCGACCGCCCGCGAATATGGCAAGACGCTGACCGAGTTCGATACAGACTGTTCGATTTTCCGGGGCCTTCCCGCATCCAGCGTGACGTGGATGAGCCATGGCGACTATATTTCCCAGGTGCCGGACGGCTTTGCCGTCACGGCAAAAACCGCTGTCTGCCCGACTGCAGCAATGGCCTGCCCGGAGAAAAAGCTCTATGGCGTGCAGTTCCACCCGGAAGTGCAGCACACCGTAGAGGGCAGCGAAATGCTCCGCCGGTTCCTCTATACCGTCTGCGGCGCGTCCGGCGATTGGACGATGGCAGACTACCGGCAGACCGCGATCCGCTCTATTCGGGAAAAGGTCGGTTCTGGCCGCGCGCTGCTGGCGCTGTCCGGCGGCGTAGATTCCTCTGTCGCTGCAGCGCTTATGGCGGAGGCTATCGGCAGCCAGCTCACCTGTGTGTTTGTTGACCACGGCCTGATGCGCAAAAATGAGGGCGACGAAGTAGAAGCTGCGTTCAGCAAGTGGGATATCCATTTTGTCCGCGTCAACGCGGAAGACCGCTTCCTTTCGAAGCTTGCGGGCGTTTCCGACCCGGAGACGAAGCGCAAGATCATCGGTGAAGAATTCATCCGTGTTTTTGAGACAGAAGCCAAGAAGATCGGCGCGATCGACTATCTTGTGCAGGGTACGATCTACCCGGACGTGATCGAATCCGGCCTCGGCAAGTCCGCCGTCATCAAGAGCCACCACAATGTTGGCGGATTGCCGGATTATGTCGACTTCAAGGAGATCATCGAGCCGCTGCGTATGCTCTTCAAGGATGAGGTGCGTCAGCTTGGCCGCGAGTTGGGATTGCCGGAATATCTGGTCATGCGGCAGCCCTTCCCCGGCCCCGGCCTCGCCATCCGCGTGATCGGTGATATCACCAAGGAAAAGCTCGATACGCTGCGCGACGCGGATTTCATCTTCCGTGACGAGATCGCCAAGGCTGGTCTTGACCGCAGCCTCAGCCAGTATTTCGCCGTTCTGACCTCCATGCGCTCCGTCGGCGTCATGGGCGACGGTCGGACGTATGATTACACACTTGCTCTGCGTGCTGTCAACACCAGCGATTTCATGACCGCCGACTGGTCGCGCATCCCCTACGACGTCCTCGACCGCATCTCCGTCCGCATCGTCAACGAAGTCCGCGGCATCAACCGCATCTGCTACGACATCACCAGCAAACCCCCGGCAACGATTGAGTGGGAATGATTTCATTAGTGAACTACCAGCCCTCTTTAAACGAGTCTGAGTGGCATATGGATAGATTATCTTAAAAATAATAAAAAGGCATTACTGACTTTTACGGTCGGTAATGTCTTTTTGTATTTGTATTTATTTGCTTAAATCGCAAAATGTATTTTCAAGCTTGTTGGTTCGGATATATCACTGTGTATTACTTCTGCCTACACTTCCTAGATATCCGTAACCATGCAGCAAAGATCGTACATTCAGAAATGATTCAAACGGTATGCTCGTACTGGCCACCAGTGAAGAACTCCGTCACCTTTATATGAGGAAGCAAAAAGTGTATAATATTTTTCGAGAACGATATTGTTATTATTCGAGTTATAGAATATAATATCATACGAATATGTACAGAAAAGGTGCAAAAGTTCTTTTTCGTCACATAATTATTTCGGGAGATTGTGGCTATGAACCTAAAATTTGATAATTCTATAGTTGCAAAATATCACTCAAATTCACAAATTGCACGGCTACTAACAGAAAATTGGGTCAAAAGAAATATGTATTGTCCCCGGTGCGGTGGATTGCATATTGAGCAATTTGAAAATAATCGCCCTGTAGCTGATTTCTTTTGCCCGCAGTGTAATAATGAATTTGAACTAAAAAGCAAATCAGGAGGACTTGGAGCCAAAATTAATGATGGTGCATACGCAACAATGATTGAACGAATCACAGGAAATCACAACCCCGATTTTTTCTTTATGAGTTATTCTAAATCAGAGTACTCTGTTAATGATTTGATATTCATTCCTAAGCATTTTTTCGTGCCGGATATTATAGAAAAGAGACGGCCTTTGGCCGAAAATGCTCGACGTGCAGGTTGGGTTGGGTGCAATATTATCATAGGTAAAATTCCGGAGCAAGGAAAAATACCAATTATTTCAAACAGAATTGTCAGTGATTTTGCACAAGTGGTAAGGAAAGTTAGCTTGAGCAACAGGTTGATAATCAGAGATGTGCATAGTCGCGGCTGGCTTATGGATGTATTGAATTGTGTAAATAAAATTTGCAAACAACAATTTAACTTACAGGACGTGTATTACTTTGATAAGGAACTGCAACTGAGGCATCCCGAAAATCATAATATCAAGCCCAAAATTAGACAGCAGCTGCAGTTCTTGCGAGATAAAGGATTTGTTCAATTTTTGGGTAATGGGCAGTATTTAAAACTAAATTAAGAAGCGTAAAATGAAAAAGTTTATTATTCGCATAGAAGAAACGATTTTTCAGTAATTTGAAGTAGTCACTGAAACTGCAGAGAAAGCTATGGAATCAGCAAAAAACTATACAAAATCGGCGCATTTGTATTAGATAACTCCGAACTATGTGCAAAACAAATGGCAGTTGTTACGCCAGGCAAAGACGCAACAGAGTGGTGTGAATTTTAGATGGTTAATGTGTTTGATACATAGACATACTCTGCGTTAGTGCGCCAAAGGAATCGTTTCAAGGTAGTTTTTGTGATTGCAAATGGGACTGTTTTCTATTGACGCAGCGAGTAGTTTGCCGGTTGGATTGTTTTTAATCCTGTATATATAGTAAGCATAAAAAGGCTCTGCTGACTTTCTGTGAAAGATAAGCGGCAGAGCCTGAATTTATGAAATGAAAACGAAGGCGTTGAGCAGATGTAAGCGTCAAACCACCCCGCGCATGGACAGGCATGAGATAATAGTAACGGGACGTTGCGAAACGTTCCGTTACTGTCATATTGGAGGTAAGGGGATGACAAGTGCGAAGTTGAAACACCGTGTAAAGCTGCAGGAGTGGGCGGCCCTGCAATAAATTTGCGCATAAATCTTGACGGCACCCACAGTAGGGCTTCCACGATATGCAGAAACCGCGCTGGCGCTGCCAGCGCGGTCATTTTAATTTTCCCGAGTTTCGAGCATTGCCCATGCGATCACGAAATACGGCGTTGACAGGCACATGGAGATCCCGAAGAACGCCTGCACGCAGTACCCGAGCACTGCGCTGCCACAGATGAGAGCTGCGGGCCGTTCCCCTGCCCTGCGTACAAATCGGACAGTAGAGCAGCCAAGCGCGCCCAGCCAGCAGAGCAGGGCGAAAAGGCCCTGATTTGCAAGGATGTTCAGATACTCGTTGTGCGCCGTATCGATCCCAGTACGGCGTACAATGTGTCCGGCTTCGTCGTACCGCTCAAAATACGCCGTAATACGGCGGGACAGCGTATCCGGGCCGCCGCCGAACAGCGGTCGCTCCTTTACTGCCTGCCAGACGTTTTTCCAGATATAGATCCGGCCGGAGCCAAAATCGTCCTCCGCGCGGCCATGCAGAAGCGCGTGCGCTTCACCGAGCATTCCGGGCAGTCCCGGAAGCAGGAATACCGCGAGGAACGCCGCAAGCAGGGCACCTCCAATGATGATTGTCGCTGCGCGGCGCTTTTTTTCGTCCAGCGCCAGCGGAAGCGGCAGAACAAGGCCGGCTGCAGTACCGAGCAGTCCGGCGGAGACATTCATCCTGACGCTGACAGTCACGCACAGCGTCAGCGGCACAAGCAGCCAGCAGCGGCGGAGCTTCCATGCGCCATAGAAAAATGCGGGTACGGCCACGCACATCACAGCCGCCAGCAGGTCTGTATTGCCGATAGTACCGAGATATGCGCCGCTGTAGGCGGTTCCGGCATCGGAATAGGCCAGCCCCTTCGGGTACAGGCCAAGCGGGTTTCCGCCCGCCAGCTGCCAGAGCGCCAGCAGGCAGCATAGGCTCATGGCCGCGCCGAAGACGTCAAGCAGCCATGCTTTCGGGCGCGCAAGCCGCCCCAGCAGCAGGAAGACCGCGCCATACAGCGCAAGCGTCAAAAGTCCCTCGCGCCGTGAAAGACCAAGCCACGCATCAGCGCGCCACGGTGAAAGGACCGTCGAGAGCAGGCTGCACAGCACGTAACCCAGCATCAGCCATTCAGCCGGGCGGACGGCACGCAGCAGCTTGCAGAAGCAGAACGTTCTGATCTGCCGCAGTGCAGACAGCGCCGCAGCGGCGCAATAGACGATCGTCAGAAGCAAAAACAGCCGGTATTTGGCCTCCAGAATCTTGGTGTAGCCGTCCGGCCCCGTCCAGAGGAGAAATGCGCTCAGCATCAGCGCAAGGTACACATCGGAGACGGTTTCCGCCGTCCGCGCGCTGCGGTTCATCTGCGTTCCAGCGCGGCCTGCAGTGCGCCGCAGAGCGGAAGGCCGGCGGACGCGTCTGAAAGAAGAAAGACTTTAGCATATGCGGGTGTCTTGGACGCGCTGGCTGTCAGCGTCAGCTCGTTTACGCCGGTATCCGACGCGGCGATTTTCTGAACGGACAGGCCTTCCATCAGACCGTCGCTGTCATACAGCGCCAGCAGGCAGGTAAACTCCGTTCGCGCCTCCGGGGTCCCGGCGCGCATATCGCTCACGTCCACGTCCAGCAGATATTGCGTCTGACCGGCAGACGTGTCGGCGCGCAGCGTTCCGGCGAAGGCCGCAGCGGAAGTGGTGTAACTCAGCGTCGTGGGTCGCACGTCCGCGGCGGCGATGCGGCTGCCGCTGTCGTCGCGGAAAATCGCGTTTGACAGGTCAATTGCGCTGGGAACGGCGTTCTGAATCGTGAGTTTCAGCAGGCTGACTTGATCGGCGACGGGCGTAGCCGAGGCGAAGCTGGCGCGGAGCTTGCCGGGCTCAGCGTTGATCTGACAAGTACCGGAAGGCTCGGCCTGCACGGAAAGCGACTGGTCGTAGGTCAGGGTGAAGCTTCCGCCGCAGACGACGCCGCGCCCCTGTAAAACAACGGATACGACCGCAGAGCCGTCCGGCTGGATCGCACCGCCGACAGCCCAGAGCTTTGGCGCACGGTCGGATGGGAGCACCACATCGACGCTGCCGTCTTCGGCGGACGCGTCAATCGATTTTCCGTCTGTGTCGTACATACGCACGTCCGTCAGCGTGACGGCGGACGTATCCCCCGCCGTTCCGACGGTGCGGAACATGGCGGCGCAAAGCTCTCCTGTAGAGAGCGGCTGCGTGCCGCTGAAGCTGACGTGCACCATACCGGGCTGCGGCTCGTTCCATGTCAGAAGCTCGACGGCCGGGTGCAGCTTCAGAACCGAGGTCAGCTGCAGGCAGTCCGGGTCATATTGCAGGGTGAAATTTCCGCCTGCCGGGGATAACTTCCCTTCCAGCCTGACCGTCATGCGGACAGAGCGGCTCTCCACTGTCTGTTCGCGGCTGAGGGTCAGGCGGGCGGTGCTGCGGGAAATGCTTCCCTTTTCGGCAGTTGCTGGGACGGACGTGCCGGTTTCGTCATACAGGCGGATGCTTTTCAGCGTGAGGGCGCTTCCAGTTTCCGGCGTCGCCGCAGAAACGCGGAATTGCAGCGTGCAAAGGCTGGTGTTTTCCAGTGCAGTCGTCGACACGAATGTCACGAGCAGCAGACCGGGCTGTTCGTGGTTGAAGACGCACATTGCGCCGTCTGCGCCGCTCCATTGGAGAAGCTCAATCTCATCCGCGTCGTACGCAAGCTCGAATCTGCCGCTGTACACGCTGCCGGTCAGGCGCACCTGCACCGAGACTGTCTTGCCTGCGCGGCCGCTGGCCGAGGTGATCGAGAGTGTGCGGCCCTCGGCCTGTGCGAAGGGCGTGCAGAGGGTGAGCAGGAGCGTCAGGACGAGGAGCAGTGGGAAAAGTCTTTTTTTCATGGCGCGGCCCCCGTCAGTTGAGGCTCGGGATGAGTCTTGCATCGTAGCGCAGGATCAGGATCGCGTCGCCCGCGTCGATCAGACCGTCGTGGTTGACGTCCGCAGCGGCTTCCTGCTCCGGCGTGAGCGTAATGAGACCCACGGAGGCGCGCAGGCAGAGCAGTGCGTCGGCCGCGTCGATATAGCCGTCGCCGTTTACGTCGCCCAGCTGGGCGGCGGCGGTGACGATGATCTTGATCTCGGCGGAATAGCCGCCGTCGACCGTTGTAGCGGTGATGGTCGTTTCGCCGACGGACAGAGCCGTTACGATACCCGTGCGGGAGACGGTCGCGGTCTGCTCGTCGCTGCTGACCCAGGTCAGGTTTTTGACGGTCGCGTCGTCCGGGGCGATGATGGGCTGGAGTGTGACGGTGCTGCCCATCATGAGCGTATGCGTCTGCTCGTCAAACCGGATGCCGGTCACGCGGACGCGTTTTGGCTGGACAGTCACGATGCAGCTGGCGCGGTAGTCCCCCGCTGCCGCCGTTACGACGGTAACGCCCGCAGAAAGCGGCGTGACCTTGCCGTCCTGACTGACGGTGGCGGCAGTCTGGTTGCTGGACGTCCAGTGAATTGCTGCTTCTGTTCCCTCTGGTTTCAGCGTCGCGGTCAGCTGTTCGGCCTCTTCTCCGGCGTAGAGCGTCAGCGTATAGCGGTCGAGCGAGACGCCGGTCAGGCCGGACTCGCCGGGCTGTTCGCCGGTGACGGTGATGGTGACGGACGAAGTGGCTTCGCCGATGCTCGCCGTGATCACCGCTTCACCCTGTCCAACAGCGACGACCTTGCCGTTGGAGAGCACGCGCAGGACGGAGGTGTCGGAGCTTTCCCACGTAATGTGGCCGACATAATCATCCGGGGTTACAGCTGCCTCCAACTGCACGGAACTGCCGACGGGAAGAGACTGCGGCGCATTGGAAATCGAAATATCTGACAGCGGATTTTCCGACCAGATAACATGCGTGACCGCCTCGACCCGTTTTTCATCGCCTTCCGGATAGCCGTTGGAGAAGACAATGTCTGCGCTCCCCTCCGGGGTGTCGGGTGCAGTCAGGTATCCCGTTCCTAAATTGTATGTCAGATTTTCGACTTTGGATTCGACCGACAAGACTATATTCGGGCTGAACCACAGATCAAGAAATACGGATTCATTCGGGCGCATGGTTACGCTTTCCGCTGCTCCGATTTTGTCATTATGGGTATAGTAACGAATGCGCGTTGTGCGTGTGGGTTCATTTTCAGAAAATTTTATTGATGCAGGTACGCTGAGATAGTAGACTCCGTCCGCAGGAATCCGGAAGCTGAAACTGGCATAGTCAGAACTTGCAATGCTTTTTCCGTTAGCATCATAGACATAAATATTGTTTTTCGGCTCGTTTTCACCTTCATCACGTTGAATCTGGACGACTTCTCCGGCCTTGTGCTCGCCGATGGAGAAATAGCCCCACTGCCGCCATACGTCCTGCCATACCTTTTCTGTCAGCGGCACAGCAGCTGCAATCGAGTTATTGCTGGAACGTGGTATCAGTTTCCAGCAAACATTCAATTTCAGTATATCCGCCCAATTCCAAGATGTCTCCATATTTCTTGATTTTACTTGCATGTAATAAATGCCCGGATCTAAGTTCCATTGGAACCTCGTCGGATTCCATTCTTGCCCAAATCTGACTTCATCAGACTCAATCATACCAGCCTGATTCTCAAAATATGCTTTGGGATAGAGTTTAACGTAAACGTATTCACTGTATGATGTGTTCAACAATTCTGTCTTTGTATTGAAATTCAACAAAAGTGTTTGCGGCGCACCTTCTGGTACGGTAAAGCAGAACCAGTCGGTGTCGTTATATGCGGAGATATCAAATGCCTGCGTGACATCTTCATAAAGCGGTGTGGCACGATTCCATGCATCATTGTTCTCAATCGCTTCCGGTGGAATCAGTGAAATCGTTGTTGAACGAATTGCTTCGCTGGAGCCGCCAATCAATTTAATGTAGTACAGTCCTTTTTCTCCGAGTTTCCAATAGAGATTGGAAAAACTTTTATAATTTGAATTTCCTCCCCAGATACAGCTTGCATCGTCTCCGTATTCTGCAAGTTCCTGTCCAGTATAGATACCAGCAGAACCGCCGCTGTTGGAAACAATGTGAACCGTCATGTAGTCCTCCGAAGCTGTGAAACAGAACCAATCCGTATCACCGCTGCTTAAAACATGGGAAATCAGCTGGCCCGGCTCAATATAGGCTGCGTCGAGCCAGGTATCGTTGCTTTCATAGGGGTCATCGCCGCCCTCCTCCACGCGGATGCGGAGCGCTGCGCGCTGGATTGAAACATTATATTTCTCACTATAATGATCATATTTCTCTTTCGGATATAGTCTAACGGCATACTGCCCCTGCTGGCTGCACGATAAGACGCGCGCATGACGGGACCTGATCTCGGTTTCAGGAACAACGACAGTTCCGTCCGGTGCGTAGATCTCATAGCAGACGATCTCCGGGTTTTCAAAGTCAAAATCCAACAGACGGAGCGTATAGAGTTTCGCCTGTCCATCCTCCGGCACTGCTTCAAAGCTGAACCAGTCCTCATCATTGATTCCGCCAATGCTGAAAGCCGCGTCTGTGCCGATTGGCAGCGGAGTCGCAGTCTCTTTCGTGTCGTTCAGTTCGTTTTCATCGCCGTCCAGCAGATGAATCTCCATGGAACGCGATATTTCTCCGCTCCACGACTTGTAAAGAGAAAATTGATATGCCCCCGGCTCGCCTGCATGCAGAAAAACAGTTCCATTATTTTCAATTTCCCAACCTCTGTTGTTCCAGAACAGCGAGAATGCCGTTCTATCCGCATAATTAAACCCGCTGAAGGTCAGGGCGATATCCTGTCCGGGCTTTTCCGTCGTGATTGTAAAGCGATCCGTATCACCGCCGTCCAACACAAACTTCACGCTGTCGCCGTCGTGCAGCTCGGTCGGGATCACATCATTGGGCTCCTGCTCGTCATTTCTGTATTCATGCAGAACAAAGCGAACCGTCAGCGGAAACAAATTCGACGACGCTGGACCCACTTGGATCGTATTTTTTTCTTTTTTTAAAGTGAAGATTCCGTCTGTCGAAGAGGCACTGCTATAATTGATAGTCAACCAAGCATCATTTTTGTTTTCGCTCAGCCATTCGACCTTCACACGCGTGCCATCGATTGGCGCTGTGAGGGTATACTGGAGCGTATTATAAGCTTCGAACGTCACCTCTACCGGCTGCTCAAGTTCGATGCTGCCGCACTCGATCGTTTTTGCAAACGCTGTGGTGCACAGCAGCAGAAGCAGCGTCAGCAGCATCCATGTCCATCTTCCGACTCTTTTCATGGTTCAGGCTCCTTTTCTTGTATCTGTCTGCTTACAGTATAGCGCGCTTTTCTCCGGAGTTCAACCGTATTTCGCTGCAAAACCGGGCAGAAACCGCCTCCGCAGCCGGGAAAGCTGCGGAGGCGGGGCGCGTTTCTAAAACGCGCAGAATCTCTGTAGGGGCCGACGACTCTGTCGGCCCGCAGAAAGCAGAGGATCTACAGAAATCTTCGGCGAATTCAGGTGCACCTCCGCGCTGGATCGTAGGGGCCGGCGGGAGGTATACTGTAAAAAAGGGAGGGCGGACAGAGTCGTCCGCCCCTACGGTGTAATATTCAGGACAGCAGCATTTTGTCGTTGGCTTCGTCGCTGCCGCTGGCGCGGGAGAACATGGCGAGAAGATCCGGGACGGTCAGCTTTTTCTTTTCTTCGCCGGACACGTCCACGACGATCTGACCGGCGTCCATCATGATGAGGCGGTTGCCATGGGCAATGGCGTCTTTCATGTTATGCGTGATCATCAGCGTGGTCAGCCCGTGCTCCTGCACGATGCGGTCAGACAGGTCAAGCACCTTGGCCGCCGTGCGCGGGTCGAGCGCGGCGGTGTGCTCGTCGAGAAGCAGCAGCTTCGGCTGCTGCAGCGCCGCCATCAGGAGCGTCAGCGCCTGCCGCTGGCCGCCGGAGAGCAGACCGACCTTCGCGGTCATGCGCTCCTCAAGGCCGAGATTGAGCGCATGGAGACGTTTCTGGTACTCGGCGCGCTCCGCCTTTGTGATGCCCCATTTCAGGCCCCGGTGCTGCCCGCGGCGGGCGGCGAGGGCGAGGTTTTCTTCGATCTGCATGGTGGGCGCGGTGCCCATCATGGGATCCTGAAACACGCGGCCGAGAAGCGCGGCACGCTTATGCTCCGGCAGGCCGGTGACGTCCGTGCCGTCAATGACGATTTTGCCGCTGTCGATCTGGAACGAGCCCGCAATGGCGTTCAGCATAGTCGACTTCCCTGCCCCGTTGCCGCCGATGACAGTGACGAAATCGCCGTCGTTCAGGGACAGATTCAGGTCATTCAGCGCCGTTTTGGCGTTGACCGTACCGGGGTTGAAGGTTTTGCAGACATTGATAAGCTCAAGCATGGCGCGATTCCTCCTTTTTGGCTTTTCCATGGAACATTTTGCCCTTCCAATACGGAATGGCGAGGAAGAGTGCGACGATCAGCGCCGTGATGAGCTTGAGGTCGTTCGTGTTCAGGCCGAGCTGCAGCACGATCTGGAGCACGAAGTAATAGATCACTGCGCCGATGGACACAGCCAACAGCTTGAGGCCGAAATTCGTGAACAGCTTGCCGAAAATGACCTCGCCGATGATAACGGCAGCAAGGCCGATGACAATCGCGCCGCGGCCCATGTTGACATCCGCCGCGCCCTGAAACTGTGCGAGCAGCGCGCCGGAGAGGGCGACAAGACCGTTCGAAAGCATGAGGCCAAATACAACGTTCGCGTTCGTATTGATGCCCTGTGCACGGGCCATGTTCTGATTCGCGCCGGTGGCGCGGATGGCGCAGCCGCGCTCCGTGCCGAAGAACCAGTACAGAAGCGCGATCACGCCGAATGTGAAAAGAAGCAGCACTGGCAGCGGATTTTTCAGACTCAGGTCACGCACAAAGCGCTGCGACACCATCAAGGGGTATTTATCCACGCCGACGGCCTGATTGGCCTTGCTGTCCATGATGCGAAGATTGATAGAGTAAAGCGCAAGCTGCGTCAGAATGCCGGACAGGATCGCGGGAATGCCGCATTTGGTGTGGAACATCCCCGTGACAAAGCCCGCGAGCATCCCACAGACAAACGCGCACAGCAGCGCCAGCCACGGGTTCATGCCCGTGCGGATCAGCATGACAGCTGCCGCACCGCCGGTGGCGATAGAGCCGTCGACGGTCAGGTCGGCCACATCGAGAATGCGGAAGGTAATGTAGACGCCGATGGCCATCAGACCCCAGATGAGGCCCTGCGCCGCTGCACCGGGCAGCGAGTTCAGTAGCGCGGAAAGGAAATTCATAGTCATTCTCCTTCTTGGTCTGCGCCTGCAATCGACCGGCAAAGAAAACCGGTTATCGGCCGATTGCAGGGGCAAACAGTGTTTCATACAGGGCCGGTCATGGGCATATGTCCATGACCGGCTGGCTGAAATCAGCCGTCAATGGCCTCATAGCCGTCCAGCGGGGTAATGCCGAGCTGGTCACAGATGGAGGCGTTGTACTTCGGGGTCGCGTCGGTGTATTCGACGGGCATTTCGGAGATATTGGCCTCGCCCTTCAGGATCTTCGCGGCCATCTTGCCGGTGGTCACGCCGAGATCATAGTAGCTGATGGACAGCGTCGCCACGCCGCAGCCGCGGCAGAGGCCCTCTTCGCCGCAGATCGCGGGAACACCGGCGGGAATCAGAACGTTTGCGATCGCCTCGGTGTTGGAAGCGGCAGTGTTGTCGGTCGGGATGTAGACGACGTCGGAGAAATCAGCAGCCTTCTGGGTGACGGAGGAAACGTCGTTGCTGTCGGTGAAGGCGAATTCCTCGCAGGTCACACCCTGGGCCTCGAGCGCCTTGCGCACCTCGTCGATCTGGTAGCGGGAGTTCGGCTCGGCGGAGCAGAACAGCAGGCCGACCGTCTTTGTCTCGAGGAACCAGTCGAGGATCATCTGGGCCTGTTTTTGCAGGTCGGCCAGATCGGACGTGCCGGAGACGTTGCCGCCGACCGTGCCGCTAAAATCGTCGATGTCGAGCGCAACGCCGTAGGCCGTGATGGACGTGCCGAGGATGGGAATATCAGCCGTGGCGGAGACGGCAGCGGTCAGGGCCGGAGTGGCGTTCGCCATGATGAGGTCGACGCCCTTGGAGACAAAGCCGTTGACGATAGTGCCGCAGTTGACGGAATCGCCGGAGGCATTCTGCACGTCGATGGTCACGGCGTCGCCGAGCGCTTCTTTCAGTGCGTCGACGAAGCCCTGCGTTGCGGCATCGAGCGCCTCATGCTGCACGAGCTGGCAGACACCGACGGTGTAGGTCTTTCCGCTCTCGGCGGGTGCGTCGGAGGAGGCCGCAGGCTCAGCTGCGGGCTGTGTGGAGGCGCAGGCGGCCATGCTCAGGACCATCACGAGCGCCAGAAGCATTGCAAGAATCTTTTTCATGATAAATTGCTCCTTTTCTCTGATAACAGTTGATTGTTTAAAACAAAAAGGAGGCTCTGTCCGCGGAACAGAGCCTCCTTCTTACTTACGAAGAAAACACCGGTCTTATACGGACAGCTTCTCATTTTGGGTACGGTAATAGAGGCCCGCAAACAGCTCGCGGGCCATGGTAAAGCGGAAGCTCATATTCATAATGAAATCGTTGGAACGGATCTGCATCATAATGAACTCCCTTCTGCCGTACTGTCCGGCTTTTTATGTTTGCTACTATACTGCTTTAAATGCACAAAGTCAACTGTGAAAGCGACAAAATCCTGCGGCGTTTTTGAATTTGCTTTGTGCATACCGCCCGGAGCGTTCCGGGCGGTTGACATAAGTTTTATTTCACAAGCGCCTTATGGAAGACCTTCTTGCCCTTGCGGATGATCGCGCCGTCGCCTGCAAAGACTGCCTTTTCAAACGCAGTCGCGAAATCCGTGACCTTCTCGTCGTTGACGCTGATGCCGCCCTGCTGCACGAGACGGCGGCCCTCGCCCTTGGATGCGGCAAGGCCGCACTTGACGAGCAGCGTCAGGGTGTCGATCTTACCGTCAGTGAAGTCATCGTCCGTCAGCTCGGTCGACGGCATATTCTCGCTGCTGCCGCTGCCGCCGAAGAGGGCCTTTGCGCTGGCCTCCGCCTTCTTCGCCTCTTCCTCGCCGTGGACCATCTGCGTCAGCTCGTAGGCAAGAATCTCCTTGGCCTTATTGAGCTGGCTGCCCTCCCACTTGTCCATCTCATCGATCTGCTCAAGCGGCAGGAAGGTCAGCATACGGATGCACTTCATGACGTCTGCATCGTCGACGTTGCGCCAGTACTGATAGAAGTCAAAGGGGCTGGTCTTGTTCGGATCGAGCCAGACGGCGTTGCCCGCAGTCTTGCCCATCTTCTTGCCCTGCGAATCGGTCAGGAGCGTGATGGTCATGGCGTGCGCGTCCTTGCCGAGCTTGCGGCGGATGAGCTCCGTACCGCCCAGCATGTTTGACCACTGATCATCGCCGCCGAACTGCATGTTGCAGCCGTAGTGCTGGAACAGATGATAGAAGTCGTAGGACTGCATGATCATGTAGTTGAACTCCAGGAAGGACAGGCCCTTTTCCATGCGCTGCTTGTAGCACTCGGCGCGGAGCATATTATTGACGGAGAAGCACGCACCGACCTCGCGCAGAAGCTCGATATAATTGAGGTTCAGCAGCCAGTCGGCGTTGTTGACCATGATGGCTTTACCTTCGCCGAAATCAATGAATCGCTCCATCTGGCGCTTGAAGCACTCGGCGTTGTGGTCGATATCCTCCTTGGTCAGCATTTTGCGCATATCGGTGCGGCCGGACGGGTCGCCGATCATGGTCGTGCCGCCGCCGATGAGCGCGACGGGCTGGTTGCCCGCCATCTGCAAACGCTTCATGAGCGTCAGCGCCATGAAATGACCGGCAGTCAGAGAATCTGCCGTGCAGTCGAAGCCAATGTAGAATTTGGCCTTGCCCGCGTTGACCATTTCGCGGATCTCCGGCTCGTTCGTGACCTGCTTGACAAGGCCTCTGGCCTGCAGTTCTTCATAAATACCCATTGTGATTACTCCTTCTATGTTTGAAAAATTTTTATCAATTATCGGATGCTGTTTCCGGCAGCGTCCAGAAAATCGCAGCCTGTTGTGCCATACGGCGGTGCATATGGAAAAACATACGGAATGTCTTCAGCCGAAAGCTCTGTCTTCTCGTCGCCGTAAGAGGTATGATACACGATCGAGCGGCAGTCGGAATTGTTGATGAGAACAATATCGCGTGCATACCGCCATACAACGTGCACGATGTCCCGCGCGTATGCGCTGGGCGTGTATGTCTTTTTCATCCAATAGCTGCGGTTATTCAGCACACGGCAGTCCACAGCCCGATAAAGCGTCATGTTCTGATTCTGTATGATAAACCAGAGCAGTGTATACGCATCCGCCGTATAATCTCCGGCGCAGGTGATGACGGCGTCCTGCGGGAGGTCAAGCTTCTTCCGAAGCAGCTCCCCCACCGCCTCCTGCGTTTTGGCTGTGGGCAGATTTGATATCACGATCACGGCCGCGGCGGCGGCCAAAAGAGCAAGTGCCAGCAGGATTTTGTGTGATTTTTTCATGGCTCCCTCCTTTTAACGCACCGCAAAACCGTCTCTGTAGGGGCGGACGACTCTGTCCGCCCGCAGAATGCAGCTGTTTTTTGCGAAAAGCTGCGGCAAACACGAATACATCTTCCCATTTCAGTGTAGGGGCCGATGCCTACATCGGCCCGTTGGGAAGCTGCGAATTCGCCGAAAATCTTCGTGAAAATGGTGCATTCTGTCGGGCCGATGTGGGCATCGGCCCCTACAAACAGGTGGGCAGCTACGGGACGAATTCGCATTGGGCTTTCGCATCTTGCAACTGCCTGCTGCGAACCTCTCAGTCAGCTTCGCTGACAGCTCCCCTTTCAGGGGAGCCAGGGGCGCTCCCGCGCCAAGTGCACGCTAGAGAGAAGTTACAACTCCATCAGCCGTCTGCCGCAGTGGGGGCAGATGGCGTCGTCCATGTCGTGCAGATCGCCGCAGTAGGGACAGGCGATTTGCTGGATACCGCTCGATTCCGGCACTTCGGCGTCGCCGAGCAGATAAAATTCGAGCTTTTTGCAGCGCTCACAGCATTCGACGTCCACATCCAGCGCACCGGATAAGATCTGGTCCCAATGGCCGAACAGCATACTGAATTTTCCCTTTTGCAGCTCCATATTGCCGAGGCTCTGCATCTTGCCGCCGCAGGCGGAACAGGTTTTCTGACGCATAAAACGCTCCTTTCCGTCAAAAACGCCCTCTGCTCTTGCGAGCAGAGGGCGAACGATCGCGGTACCACCTCTGGTTTGCCGGTTCCTTGCGGAAGCGGCCTTACGGAGCGCAGACACGCCCCTGCGCGATAACGGGCGCACCCGACACACCCCTACTGCGCGAAAACGCGTTTCAGAGGGCAGCTCCGGGATGTATTCGCCTGACGCCGTCTGCTTTCTTGCACCGACCGAAAGCTCTCTGTAGACGGGGTATCAGGGTACTTCTTCCCTTCGTCACTGTGATCTTATTACAAATGCAGTATACCGTATTTTTTTCGGTTTGTCAATCAGTATTCGCCAAACAGTGCGGTGAGCTTGCCGTCTTTGACCTCGTAGAGCGCGGCGTGCAGATCCCCAATGCCCATGCAATACGAACCCGCGGCATACAGTGTTCCGTATTCCACATAGATATCGGTCAGATTCTGCATTGGACTGCTCTCGTCGCGCTCGGCAAGGATGGTGCGCACGGCATTCTGTCCAGGGTTTTCCAGCTTCATCACGCTTGAGGCGCAGGGGAAATATGCGGCCGAGCAATAATATGCCGGTATCTGCTTGGTATCGTCCCAGCTCAGGTAATAGAGCGTATTGTCGCCATACCAGCAGAAATCAAGCACAGGCTCGGCCACGATCTGCTCAAGCGTATTGCCGCTGCGCTTATAAAGGCCAGCGCGTCCCCAGACATATATACCGTCGGATCCGCTCAGCAGGCGGTCGAACGCGGCATACCCGCTGACTCCCTGCGCGGCTTTCCAAAGGCCGACCGTCTGAACCAGCTTGCCGGTAAGCGGCTCATACAGCGCAAGGCCGACGGAGCCGGAGTCTGAGTACTGCATCAGCCAATACTCCCCGACTGTGCAGACGTATTCACAGCCCTTCTTTTCACGGAGCACCAGCTGCGCTTTAAGACGGGCAAGGATGGCCGCAGCCTCCGCCCGGGTCACGCCCTTGCCGGGCTTGAAGCTTCCATCCGGATAGCCGGTCAGAAGCCCCTGATTGGCACTGATGCGCACGCTGCTCCAATACTCCGCAGCATCCGGAAACAGCGGCTGCCACTCCGGGAACTCCATGCGCTGCTCCTTCCAGTTGATAACATACTGTTCCGCAGCGTCTGCGCGTTCATGCACGCCGCCCCAGCCGGAGCAGAACCGTTCGAGAAGCGCGGCAATTTCGCCGCGCGGCATGGCCTCAGAGCGGCTGCCAGTGATATTGTTCAGAAGATCGTGCGCGGTGCAGACCTCATAGGCCGATTTCCACCATTCTTCTCCCTCCACACGCTTCCACTCGTCCGGGAAGGCAATGCGGGCGAACAACGTGAGGAATTCCGCGCGCGAAACGCTCTTTTCCGGCTTGTAGGAGCCGTCCGGATAGCCGGTGATCTCTGCGCTGAGATAATCGATCTGCTTATATGCCCAATGCGTGTCGGATACGTCGGTGTATTCCGCCGCGCTGACTGCCGTGCAGAGCAGCAGCGACGCAAGGACCAGAAACAGGATGTTACGTACTTTCATGTGAAGCTCCCTTCTTTGTCTGTTCCGCCAGACGCAGCAGCTCTGCTGCACCGGCAAGCGTTGTTTCGGTGATCATGCTGCCGCCGGTCAGGCGTGCAAGCTCCTGCCGCCGTCCGGCGACATCCAAACGCAGAACGCTTGTATACGTTCTGCCGTTTTCCACCCGTTTTTCGACCGTGAATTCCGTGTCGGCCATGGCAGCGATCTGCGGCAGATGTGTCACGCACAGGACCTGACGGCCCTTTGCGACTGTCCAGAGCTTATACGCGACCTTCTGCGCGGCGCGGCCGCTGACGCCCGCATCGACCTCGTCGAAGATCATGGTCCCGACGGAATCCTCCGCCGCCAGTACATTTTTCATCGCGAGCATAATGCGCGCCAGCTCACCGCCGGAGGCGACCTTGGACAGCGGACGCAGCGATTCGCCGACGTTGGCAGACATCAGGAAATGGACGGCGTCGAGGCCGTTTTCCTGCGGCTGCTGCGCGGAAAACTCGCAGACAAACTGAATTTTCGGCATATCCAGCTGCATCAGCTCGGAAGAAATTGCCGCCTGTAATTTTTCTGCTGCCATTTTCCGCGCGGCAGAGAGTGCCATGCCCTTTTCCTGCATGGCTGTTTGCAGTGCGGACAGCTTTTTCTGGAGCTGCTCAATGCGGTCGGACGCGAATTCGACTTCGTCGAGCTGCCGCTTCGCCTTTTCACAGAACGCGATCACATCCTCGACGCTGCCGCCGTATTTGCGCTTGAGCTTGTGGAGCGTATCAAGGCGCTCTTCGATCTGCTCAAGCTCATCGGCAGAATAGGTTAGATCGTCCTTCTTGTCCCGCAGCTCGTCGGCAATATCCTGCGCGGTATACATGAGGTCGTTCAGCTTTCCGCTGAGCTGCCGCATTTCATCTGACACGCGGCTGACCCGTTCGAGCGCATGCGCGGCGTTTGCGATCATGGCTGCCGCGCCGTCCGACGTTTCATCCCCATAGAGCGCGGAAACAGCCGCTTCCATCGCGTCCGTCAGCTTTTCAGCGTTCTGGAGCACCTTCCGGCGTTCGAGCAGCTCGTCTTCTTCTCCGGACTGCAGCTCGGCGCGTTCAATTTCATCGATCTGGAATTTCAGCGTTTCGACCAGACGCAGCTTTTCCGATTCGTCCATGGACAGGCGGCGGATCTCCTGCTGCACGACGCTGACCTTGTCGTACGCCTGCCGGTAATCCGCCAGCAGCGCTTCGTCATGGGCATACAGGTCGAGATAGCCGATATGCGTCGCCTCATCGAACAGCTGTTGGGAATCGTTCTGGCCATGGATCTGGATGAGCTGGACGCCGAGCTTCCGAAGCGTGGAGACTGTGACGGGCTTGCCGCTGACGCGGCAGCTGTTTTTTCCGTCGGCGAAGATCTCCCGTGAAATGCCAAGCTCCGGCTCATACGGGATCTGGTTCTCGGCGAACCACGGCAGCTCCGGCACGCCGGAGAAAATCGCGCTGACAAACGCCTTCTGCGCGCCGGTACGGATCATTTCGCGCGAGGCCCGTTCACCCAAAATGGCAGAGATCGCGTCTATGACGATGGATTTGCCCGCACCGGTCTCACCGGTGAGGACGTTAAAGCCACTGTCAAAGGCGATCTCTGCCTGTTCGATCACGGCAATATTTTCGATATGCAGGGTAGAAAGCATCGGTCTTCCTCCTGTTCCGTTCTGGCCTCAGTGCTCGATCTGCTCCCGGATCTCGGCGCAGAGCTCGGCGGCTGCCTGCGTATCCTTCAGCACAACGAAGCACGTATCGTCGCCCGCAAGCGTCCCGAGCATTTCCGGGATGTTCAGCTTGTCGATTGCGGAGGCGGCGCCGTTTGCAAGTCCGGGCATGGTCTTGACGACGATCATGTTCTGTGCGTAGTCCACGCTCGTGATGCACTGCCGGAAGATCAGGTTCAGCTTGGCGGAGAAGGTATGCTCCGCAGGCTTGGGCGCGGTCGCATAGCGGTAAACACCGTTTGGGCCAAGCTCCTTGATGATGCGCAGCTGCTTGATGTCGCGGGAAATGGTAGCCTGCGTGGTAGAGAAACCGGCCTCGTTCAGCTCAGCGAGCAGCTGCTCCTGCGTCTGGACGCTGTGGTCTGCGATAAGCTCCAGAATTTTTTCCTGGCGTTTTGATTTCATAGACGTGTTTACCTCATTTTTTCAATGAATTTTCGGTTCAGGATCTCAAAAAAGCTGGTGTTTTTCAGCCGCACGAGCCGTGTGACCTTCTGCGAGCTTTTAACCGTGATCTCGTCGCCGGTGTTCAGGCGGAAGGCCCGGCCGCCGTCAACGGACAAAAACGCGTTGTGCCGCCCGATCTTGCCGACCTTGACCGTTACGACACGGCTGGGCGCGACGACGATGCTTTTTGCCAGCATGGCGTGCGCACAGATGGGTGTGATCAGGAAATTTTTCGCGGACGGCTCCACGATCGGCCCGCCTGCGGACATGGAATAGGCGGTCGAGCCGGTCGGCGTGCAGAGGATCACGCCGTCGCCTGAGTAACTGGTTGCCTCTATGCCGTCGCAGTAGATGCCGAGCTGCACCACGCGGGCAATCGCGCCCTTGGTGATGACTGCGTCATTGAGCGCCGTTTCGTGGAAAAGCGTCTGTCTGCCGTTTCCGACGCTGACATCCAGCATCGTGCGCTCCTCCACGGTATAATCGCCCTTCGGAATTTTCCGCAGCAGCTCGATCTCCCCCGCTTCCAGCTCCGCGATGAACCCCATTGTGCCGATATTGACGCCCAAAATGGGGAGATTATGCTCCGTTGCGATCTTGGACGAGTGCAAAATTGTTCCGTCGCCGCCGAAGCAGATCAGCATATCCGCCGTCTTGATCTCTTTCTGAATGTCCTGAAAGCGGAGATCATGCGGAATTTCAAACGTCTTATCCACGTCAAACGGCAGGCAGAGCGCGACCTCTGCGCCCGCTTCCCTTAAAATCGAGCAGGCCTGCCGGGCGTTTTTGAATTGTTTGTCACGGTAGGGATTCGGCGAAACGACGATCTTCATAGCGTATGTTACCCTTTCAGCGCTGTATGCGCCTGCGCGACGAGCGCGTCGATATCAGGAAGCGTTTCCTGCCCAGGCTGCATGGAAAGATGCGCGAGAAATTCAATGTTGCCCTCCGGCCCCTTGACCGGAGAGAACGTCAGATTCCGGATGGTAAGGTTCAGCGACGCGGCCAGCGCGGTAAAGTCGCGCAGCACCTGCGCGTGCACAGCGGGGTCGCGCACGACGCCCTTCTTGCCGACGTTTTCCTTTCCGGCCTCAAACTGCGGCTTGATGAGGCAGAGCACCTGTCCGGTGGGCTTGAGCAGCTTCTGAATGGCCGGAAGGACGATTTTCAGGGAAATAAACGAGACGTCCACAACGGACAGGTCGAGTGGCTCGCCGATATCCTCCGGCGTTACATAGCGGATGTTCGTCCGCTCCATCACGACCACGCGCGGGTCGGAACGAATTTTCCACGCAAGCTGGCCATAGCCGACGTCGATGGCGAAGACCTTACTGGCCCCCTGCTGCAGCAGGCAGTCTGTAAAGCCGCCGGTCGACGCGCCGGAGTCGCTGCATACGAAGCCGGTGGGGACAACGTGGAAATCCCGGAGCGCCTTTTCCAGCTTTAATCCGCCCCGGCTGACATAGGGGCAGGCGCTGCCGCGCACCTCGATCACAGGCTCGTCGTCAATATTGATCTCAAGCCCGGCCTTGTCGGCCTTCTGTTCGTTGACATAGACCTCGCCCGCCATGATCATGGCCTGCGCCTTGCTTCTCGATTCCGCCAGATTGCGCGCAACAAGCAGCACATCCAGCCGTTCCTTATGCTTCATCAGGAAAGCTCCTCCTGCATCAGTTTTGTGAGCGAGTCCGCGTCCAGTCCTGCCGCGGCAAGCAGTGCGGCGGGTGCGCCGTGCGGAATAAAGCCGCGGCCAAGGTTCCGCTTCCGGCAGACTGCCGGAATCCCGGTTTCGATCAGGTGGGCAAAAATCTCGTCGGCCAGACATTCACGGTCGGATGTTTCCTCGAACACGAACACGCGTTTTGTCCTCCGGACGGACGCGTCGATCGCGTCCCAGTCGACCGGGGAGATGGTGCGCAGCTTTAGAATCTCGGGCCGGTAGCCTGCGGCCTGCATGGTATCCGCTGCGTCCAGCACGGCGTTGACCATCGTGCCGTAGCAGATGATCGTGCACGTATAGCCCTCGCGGATGCGGGTCTGGGAGGCAGCTGACCGGTAAGCGCCCTCGCTTCCGCGCGGATAGCGGATGGCCGCAGGGCCGGTGCAGGCATAGAGCGCCGTATGCAGATCCTCGCGCAGCTCGTCAAAGCTCGCGGGGCAGAAGATCTTCATGCCTGGCACCTGCCGGAGGTAGCCGACGTCGAACATCCCCTGATGCGTGTCGCCGTCCTCGCCGACGACGCCGCAGCGGTCGACAGCCAGCACGACATGGAGCTGCTGCAGAGCAACGTCATGCAGCAGCATATCATAGGCACGCTGCAAAAACGTGGAGTATATCGCCGTGACCGGCTTCATCCCCTGCTTTGCAAGCCCGGCGGCCATGCAGACCGCATGGCCCTCGGCAATGCCGACGTCAAAGAACCGGGAAGAAAACTCGGACGCAAACTGGTCAAGTCCCGTGCCGTGCTGCATGGCGGCGGTAATGGCGCAGACGGTCTTGTCGCTTGCGGCCATCCGGCAGAGCTCCTGCCCGAATACATCGGAGAAGGACGGTGAGGATACAGCTGCGCGCAGACCCGTTTCAGGGTCGAATTTTCCAACGCCGTGGAACTCCTGCGGCGTTTTTTCTGCCGGCGCATAACCGCGCCCCTTCTGCGTGATCAGATGGATCAGAACCGGCTCATGCAGCGCGACAGCCGTCTTCAGCAGCATTTCAATTCTGGAAATGTCATGCCCGTCTACCGGGCCGAGGTAGGTAAACCCCAGATTCTCAAACAGCGTTGTGCCAAGAATGCTGCGGCGCATGTGCTCTTTGACCTTATGGGTCAGTGCATAGAGCCGACGGCCGAAAGCACTTTTGGCCGTTGTCTGTCTGTACCATAATTTGAGGTCGAGATATTTGGGACGCAGACGCGCCTGCGCAAGATAACGAGAAATTGCGCCGACATTCGGCGTGATGGACATACCATTGTCATTAAGCAGGACAATCATGGGTTCGCGGCTTGCACCAGCGTTGTTGAAACCCTCATAAGCAAGGCCGCCGGTCAGCGCGCCGTCGCCCATCAGAGCCAGCACATGATAGTCCTCCCCTGCCATTGTGCGCGCTCTGGCCATACCAAGCGCAACGGATACAGCGTTGGAAGCATGACCGGCAATAAACGCGTCGTGCACGCTCTCACAGGGCTTCGGAAAGCCGGAAAGCCCCCCCCGCTGGCGGAGCGTATCGAACCGGTCCATACGGCCGGTCAGCATTTTATGCACATAGCACTGGTGCCCGACATCGAACACGAGCCGGTCGCGGCTGGTGTCAAAGACGCGGTGAATGGCAACCGTCGTCTCGACAATGCCGAGGTTGGAGGCCAGATGTCCGCCGGTACGGCTGACGTTTTGTACAAGAAATTGTCGGATCTCGCCGCAGAGCGTCCCCAGCTGGTCCTCGGGGATATCCAGCAGATCCTGTCTGGAATGGATGGTATCTAAAAGCATGGAAATCCCTCATTTTTCTGCGCGCTTTTTTCGGATGCGCTGCGGGAGCGTCCGGAAAAAGCACAGAACCTTCGCCGCCGTGCGCACAACAGCGGTACTGCTGTTCATGGCAAGCGACTTGCCGCAGGCTTTGCCGCCGACCGTCACGCCGGAAACGACCGCAGACAGCAGCAGCGTAATAAAAATCTCCGATTTGCTCTTGCTCAGGATCAGCACGCGTGCAGCAATGACCGCTGCGGCAGAGCCGGAAATAACACCGCAGATATCGCCGATGACATCGTTGCAGAACGACGATACTTTCCCGGCATTGCGGATCAGGCGCAGCGCATCCTCCGCCTCGGGCACCTTGCGCGAGGCCATTGCGTGGAACGGAACCTCGTCCGCCGCCGTGACGGCGACGCCGATGATATCAAACAGAATACCGGTCAGCACGATGCAGATCAGGATCAAAAAGGACAGCGCAAGCCCCGCGCCCTCCAGAAGATTGGACGACACGAAGCTCATAAGGGCCGAGATCAAAACGGTCGTCAGAAAGATCAGCGCGATCCATCTGAAATCGGGTCTGGCCGTTTTTCCGGCCTTTTTCTTTTTCGCAGCAGCCAAAACAGCCTCCACATCAATAATTATGTAAACTTATGTCCATACAAATAAATGCTGATAAAACGCCGCATACGCGGCATTTTATCAGGATCTACAACTGTACAATGGCAGCGATTATGGTTAATCTTACGGCTTAGGTCGGGTTTGTTTTCCCCGGGAGCATCCTCTCGTCGCCGATGGAGGTGGTTCCCCTTTCATGCTCGCGTTGACCTGTCACCATGGTCACTACCCGATTGCCACTTAGTCCGTACCGCAATCCCATAAAGGCCCTTTCGACAGTCTAGGTGATTTCCACAACAGCTTGAACCGACTCTTATCCTCTTTTGCAAACCGTCTTTCAAGGGAATATCGTCTGCGCTCAAGGCCATGAGCGCCGGACGCATCAGCTTCCCTTTCCCGGCCGGTTCACGCAAGGCAGGCTACTCTGCACACAGCGTTCACGGCTTAAAGCCGGGTAGCACCGCAATGCAGGTTCATATCCGGTATCGTACAACGGTCGGATACCACGAAGGGAGTTCGCCGCTGCACAATATCCAGTCTCCACAGCGACCGGGTCATCTTCTCCATGCCATTGGAGACAGCCCGTCCGCCGCAGGCGCAAAAACGCCTTCCCACAGCATCCACCCCAGACTGGGCGTAAGAAGCAGACACCACGGGGTTCACAGGTATGCCAAACAAAGGATTTTTAGGCCCTTCCTCGCAGCCGGCAAAGCTGACTAGAATACTGCGCCATTGCAGAGCAAGTATACCACATCACGAATGTATATACAAGCAAATATTCATAAACTTTCTGTTGCGATGCGAAAATTCGGCGCTGTCGGATGCATCAGTATTCACGAAGCGCAAGCTGTCGGGCCATTTCCACAAGGAACTCGGAGCTTTCGAAGCAACCCAGCGCCTCAATGGCCGTCTTTGTCTCCGCCTCGATCATCTTCGAGCACGCGCCGATGCCGTACAGGCGGACGAACGTGTTTTTGTGCTCGTCCATGTGCGTGGCCTTGCCAAGCTTGTCCGCGTCGCCCAGAACGTCGAGCATATCGTCACGGATCTGGAACGCAAGGCCAAGGTTCTGCGCGTAGGTCTTCGCGGCCTCAAGCTGCTGCGCAGTTCCGTTCGCAGCCACGACGCCGATCTGGCAGGCCGCCTGAATGAGCGCGCCGGTCTTGCGGCGCTGGATGTCATAGATCCCCTGTTCCGTCAGCTCCTGCTCCTCGGCCTGCATATCGAGCACCTGTCCGCCGACCATGCCGAGCTCGCCCGCCTGCTCTGACAGAATGCGGATGGCCCTGACGATCACGGCAGGGTCCGCAGGCGCGTTCGCCGCCGTTTCAAACGCGGCGGTCAGCAGACCGTCGCCCGCAAGCACAGCCAGCGCCTCACCGAAGACCTTGTGATTGGTGAGACGGCCCCGGCGGTAATCGTCATTGTCCATGCAAGGCAGATCGTCGTGGATGAGGCTGTAGGTATGGACCATTTCGAGCGCGCAGGCAAAGGGAACGGCGCTCTGCCAATCTCCGCCGCAGATGCGGCAGAATTCCAGCGTCAGGACCGGACGGATGCGTTTTCCGCCCGCAAGCAGACTGTAACGCATGGCGTCGAACAGGCGCTTCTGGGGAAGCTCTTGGCAGAACTGCGCCTGCAAAAACGCTTCGATGGCAGCGCGGTACCGGGCGATCTGGTCATGAAATTCACTCATCTCGTACATACTCCGTTTCTGCCGGCGTGCCGTCGGCGGTTTTTGTCAGCTTTACGATCTCCTGCTCCGCGCTGTCAAGCTGCTTTGCGCAGGACTGGACGAGCTTTGTTCCCTCCTGAAAGAGCTTCAAGGACTCGTCCAAAGGTGCATTTCCCTGTTCAAGCTGCCGGACGATGGCTTCCAGCCGCTCCATTGAGGCTTCAAACTTCATGGATTTTTCAGACATTCTTGTCTTCCTCCTGTATCTGCTCGACCTGCGCCGTCAGACTGCCGCTGCGCAGGCTGACATGGATGCGCTGGCCGGTTGTTACGGCTCCAGCGCTTGTGACGAGCGTTCCCGTCTCATCCGTCACCATGCTGTAGCCGCGGGAGAGCACCTTTAAAGGACTCATCGCATCAAGCGCTGCGGTCAGGCGGACAAAGCGCTGCTTTTTTTCGTGGAGTGTCTTCTGTCCGGCAGCGTGCAGCCGGGTGGACAGGAAATCCAGCAGGACGCGTCGGTCCTCGACGTAATTCAGCGGACTTTGCAGCACACGCTTTTCTGCAAGGCTGTTCAGCCGCTGGCGGCTGAGCTTGAGCGTTTTCTGTACGCTCTGCTGCATGGCCGTCTGCATCATGGAAAGCTTTTTCAGCAGCTCCTGCCGGTCCGGCACGGCAAGCTCGGCGGCGTTGCTGGGCGTTGCGGCACGAAGATCCGCGACATAATCGGAGATCGTCACATCCGGCTCATGGCCGACAGCGGAAATGACCGGGATCTCTGAAGCATAGATCGCCCGCGCCACGCGCTCGTCGTTGAAGGCCCAGAGATCCTCCATGGAGCCGCCGCCGCGTCCGGTTATGATCAGGTCGGCAACCTGATAGCGGTTCGCGTAGCGGATCGCACCCGCGATCTCGGCGGGAGCCTCCGCCCCCTGCACGCGCACAGGCAGGAGCTTGATCTTTGCCAGCGGATAGCGCTTTGCCAGAATACGGAGCATATCCATGATCGCCGCGCCTGCGGCAGATGTGATGATGGCGATCGTATGTGGGTATCTGGGCAGCGGCTTTTTGTGCGCCGGGTCAAACAGGCCCTCCCTGGAGAGCTTTTCCTTCAGCTGCTCGAACGCGACATACAAATCGCCCGCGCCGTCTGCCGTCAGCGCACTGCAATAGAGCTGGTACGCGCCGTCGCGCGGGAAGACGGTCACACGTCCATATGCGATCACCTGCATCCCGTTTTCTGGCCGGAAGCGCAGGCGCTGGGCACTGGAGCGGAACATGACGCATTTGAGCGCCCCCTCCGCATCCTTGAGCGTAAAGTAATGGTGGCCGGAGGGATAGATTTTATAATTGCTGACCTCGCCGCGCACGCAGAGGTTTGTCAGCAGCTCGTCGCGGTCGAGCAGAAATTTGATATACTCGTTGACCTGCGAAACGGCGATGATATTCTGTTCCATCACACGCCCTCCTGCAGGGCCGTCAGAACGGCGATCCCCATGGCGTTGTCCGTGGAATATTGCGGCTCGGCAAAAACAGGCGCAAACTCCCGCATACGCTCCCGCAGCATGGAGTTGGACGCGACGCCGCCGGAAAACACGACCGGCAGACCCGGATACTGCGCAAGCGCCGTCCGCGTCGCATCCGCGATGCACGACACAATGCAGTTCATGACAAACCGCGCCGTATCAGCCGCGCTCTGCGTGTCGGAATAGAACGTTTCCGCCTTGTTCTGGATGCCGGAGAAGGAAAACTCCAATCCGTTCAGCTTCACGCGGTAACGCTCCTTACAATCCGATTCCCGGCTCAGCGCGTCGACGGCCTTGCCCGCCGGAAACGGCAGGCCCAGAAGCTTTCCTGTGCGGTCGATCAGCTGACCGGCGGAGATATCGCTCGTGCCGCCGAGCTTTTCGGCCCTGACAGTTTTGCCGTCCGGGGTCACAAGCAGCAGCTCCGTCGTTCCGCCGGACAGGTGCCACGCAAGATGCGTCGTCTGCATCAGCTCCAGCCGCCCGGCTGACCAGAGGCTCGCCGCAATATGTCCCTGCTGGTGGGAAAATTCGTAAAGGGGGACATTTAAAATTTTTGCGAGGCAGCTGGCCTGCGACCAGCCGGCCAGAAAGCACGGCATATACGAGCCTTCGACCGCACGCGGCCGGGTGCTGACGCCGATGGCGGTCACGTTCCCAATGTTCACGGACGCACACAGCGCGTCCACCAGCTCCGGCAGGCGCTTGATGTGCGCAAACAGCGCGTCGGACTGCCGCAGCCCAAGCTCTCCCGGCTTCACGTCCAAAAGGCGTGAGCAGTTCTTTCCGCCCACGCCGTCAAATGCCGCCACCGAAGTGGTATAGTTGCTGGTGTCGAAGCCAAGCGTCAGCATGACTGCTGGACCTCGCGCGCAAAGCCGCCGAGAATGCCGTTGACGAAGGACACCACATCCTCGTTTTCATATTTGCGCGTCAGCTCGACCGCCTCGTTGATGGCGGCGCTGATGGGCGCGTCGTCGATATACAGCGCCTCATACATACAGACCTCCATAATGGCGACGGCCATTCTGGCAATGCGGCTGAGGCTCCAGCCAACGGAATATTTCGTGATATAGCCTTCAAGCTCTTCCCGCTTCGCCTGCACGCCCTGCACCACGTTTGTCAGGTATTCCAGCTGCTTTCCATCCGGCTTTTCCGCGTAGACGTCCGTTTCGCCCTTGAGCGTGGGGTAATAGTCCTCCTCCATGAGCGTCCGCAGCGCTTCTCCGGCGGTGATATCGTTGAAGTTCATCTCAAAAACGAGATGGCAGGCGATCTCTCTGGCGTTCGATCTTGTCATAGTGTTCTCCTTGCTTCTTTTCTTCCGTGCTTCCAAAAAAGAAACCCTTTACGCAAGCAAAGGGTTTGCTTTTTGTTATTTCTTTAATTCCTTCGGCATGGCAATGCCGCAGATATTGACGTTGACCTGCGCGACGGTCAGCCCGGCGACGGATTCCACGCTGGACTTGACGGCGTCCTGCACGGTCTTGGCGAGAGAAAACACGCTCTGGCCGAACTTTGCGACCACGTCGCATTCGATCTTGACCGCGCCGTCCTTCATCGGTGTCAGGCGGATGCCGCGCGCCATCGTCTTCATGCCGAGCATTTCGGCGATATCGGTGCTGATATTGCTGGACAGGCCGCAGACGCCCTCCACCTCGAGCACGGCGGCTGCCGCGACGGACGCCACAACGTCTTCGGAGATCTGAAGCGTTCCGTTCTCAAGCTTCTGCGTAAAATACTCGTTCTTTTCAGCCATACTGGGTTCCTCCTGTTCAGGGTTCAGAAAAGGTTCTGCTTTTATATTGGATTCATTTTACCACAAAACCGTCAAAATGCAATCCCTTTCTGAAAATCCCCGAAAATCAGGGCTTGACCTCGATGATGCGCACCTGGGAAAGCATATAGTCCGTCTGCGAGGTCACAATATCCGAGATCAGCGCCGCGTCCGCGTCGCTCAGTCCCTCCGCGGGCGCGGAAACCGCCACGCAGACAACGCCGTCGTTGATATATGTCACACAGTCATCGTACCCCTTGGCGATCACAAGACTTTCGATCTGCGCTTCGCTCAGCGCCGTGCCGACAATGTTGTTGAGCGTCTGGCAGGCGGCTTCGCCGACCTCCGTGCCCTCGTCGTAGGCGATCGTCTCCTCCAGCAGTTCAACGGCGGAGTCTCTCGATTCCTGACGGCTCAGGCGCACCTGCGCGAAATAATCCGCCGCCTGCGTCTCGCTTGTCGAAGCCGCGACCGCCTCCTGTGGCAGCGATTCACTGTCCGCCACGACCAGCGTGCCCTCACCCATCACCTGCTCTGCCGAGAGCGTCTCGGTCAGGTCCTGCACATCCGTCTTCTGCGCTTTTGACCAGTTGAGGTACACGCCGGCACAGACCAGCAGCAATACCGATGCGATGATCGCGTTCCGCTTCCAGATTTTCATATAGATTCCTCCTATTGCCCTTTCATTTTTACCACTGCGATTTTATTGCTTCCGAGCCCCGTGAGGCTCGATACAGCCTGTGTGACCGCAAGACGGACGCTTGCGCGCTCCGCGCCGTCGCAGACGACGAGCGCCCCCTGATACGTTGGATAGACGGTCGACTGCACCGCCGGTTCCTTTTCCGAGCCGCCCGGCTGCCGGAAGACCGTCTGCGTCTCCTGCGTCGTACTGCCGGAAGCGATCACGGTGCGGCTGTCCGTCTGATAGATGATCTGCTCGCCGGACGAGAGCGTCAGCATCAGCCGGACGCGTCCGGCTCCGTCGATCGCGGATAAAAGCGCCTCCAGCTGCTTCTGTGTCGCGGACAGATCGAAGGCTGTATCTGCTGACGCTGCCGTGGTCTGCTGCGCATCGGTCTTCTTCGTCTTTCCCGGCACCAGCGCCAGCGCGACGCCGAGCAGGAACACAAGCAGTGGGATACGGTATTTGCGAAGCAGCTGCGCCGCCCGTTCGCGCAGCTGTGACAGCTGCAGCGTGCTCATGGCGTCCATACCTGCCTTTGCGCCGGAATGGCGAAGGGCTGCTCCAGATATTGCTGAAGCTGCTGCTTCTGTGCCGGAGTCGCCTCGCCGTGGATCGTCACGGCCTTTGGATACGGCGTGGCCGCCCGCGTCTCCATTTCAAGCTCGACTGTGACGGTCAGCCCCAGCGAGGCGGCTTTGTCCAATATATATGCCTGTACGCGGCCTGATATGATCCTGGCCACAAGCTCCTGGTTCCGAATCTCGATTCCCGTTCTCGCTTCCTCCTTTTCAAGCTCCAGACGGCTGATCGCCTCTGAGAGCGCGTCATAATCGAGCTGCGCCAGCGGCGTAAGCGCCAGCAGCAGCATCACAAGCCCGCACAGAACAGCCGCCGCTTTTTTGGACGTTCCCTTCGGAATGAGCGCCAGCAGCCCCGCGCTTAAAAATACGCCTGCCGTCAGGCGCAGCAGATATCCCCGCACAACCTCCATCATCCTGATGCCACCTTCATAAAGCAGCACGTGCTGAACAGGAGCATCAGCGCAGCGCTCCCGGTCATGCCAAGCACGTAGCCCATAGCGCTGCTCTGCGCGTCGATCAGGGCGGCGTGCTCCTTCCCTGCCGCGAAGCCGGCGATCGCCGCCGTCAGCTTCATGGTCAGATAGCAGATCGTGATCCTGAAAAACGGGACCAGCACCAGCGCGAGCACCGCCAGAATGCCGAAGGTCCCTGCTGTCGCGCGCAGCAGCTTCGCGCTTTGCAGCACGGCCTCGGACGCATCGGACGCAATACCGCCTACGACCGGGATCGCGGCAGACAGCGTAGATTTTGCCGCGTTTATTGCCGCATCGTCGCTGCTGCCGGACAGCAGACCCGTCAGGGACAGATACGCCGTGAACACATACATCACACCCTTCAGGAGCACGGTTATGCACCAGCCCACGAGCCGCCGGACGCTTGCGAGCTTCCCGCCGGGCAGCGCGCATTCGGCTGCGGCAAGGCCAATGAACGCGTATACGAGCGGCACGAGCAGGCTGCGGACAAGCGAGGTAAGCAGGCTGAAAAACAACGACGAGGCCATATACAGAGATCCTGCGCCCGTCAGCGACCCGGATGCAGCAGCCGCGCCGCACATTACCGGAAGCAGCAGCTTGGAATACGCCTCCATTTCATCCAGCACAGAGGCTGCCAGACCGAGCATACTTTTCATATTGGTTGCGAACAGCAGCGTGATAGCCAGCGCTCCTGTCATGGCCTGAATATGCAGCCGGTCGTCCGGGACGCTCTGGCGCACAAGCTGGCAGACGAGCGCAGCCGTCAGCAGCAAAGACGCCGTCTGCACAGCCTCCCGCAGTGTACTGACCGACAGCCCGGAGGCCCATTTGATGATCGCAAGGATCGCTTCGCCGGGGTCCGTGCGCGCTGCCGGGCTGTACGTGCGCAGCGCGTCCTGCGCGTCGTCCGGCAGGCCGTCCGTCAGCGTGTCCACATTCAGGATCTGCCGTTCCTCCTCCAAAACATCCAGCGCAAGAACAGGAACCGTCAGCACGGCCAGAATCCAAAGAAGAATTACGCAGCGCCGCATATCAGCCTCCGATCATCGTTTGCAGCAGAGAAAGCACCATTTCCAAAAGCGGCAGCGCAAGATAAAAGCTGATAAAGCCGCAGCAGATCTCGACGGCCTGCGCAAGCGCCTGCTGGCCGCTGTCCCGGCAGATCGTTGCGGCCATCTGCGCCAGCAGTCCAATGGCGGCTGTTTTGAAAAGCGGCGCGAATACAGCGCCGGACAGGCCGGTCAGCTCCTGCAGCCGGTGGAAAAAGGCCAGAATGGGCGAAAAAAACGGAAAAGACGTCAGAAAGCAGAGCGCGCATACCAGCACGCACAGGCAGAGCGTCAGCTCCGGCGCCTGCTTTTTCAGAAGCAGGCAGATCACGCTGCAAAGCAGCGCCGCCGCGATCAGCTTTCCTACCGTGTCCATCAGAATTCAAACAGCGTCTTGACCATGTCAAACAGCTCCGCAATGCGCTGCACGACGATCATCAGCACCACGACCAGCGCAGCCAGCGAGGTCATGGTCGCCTGCTCCTCCCGTCCGGAGCGCACAAGGACCTGATTGAGAATGGAGACAATGATCCCGACGGCGGCAATTTTAAAGATCAGGTCAATATCCATATCAGATCAGGATCACCGCCGCTGCAAGGCCCGTACAGACGCCGAGCGTCAGATACGTCCTGCACCGTGCTGCCGCGCTGTTTTGCAGCGCTTTTACCTCCTCCCGCAGGCGGGACAACGCCAGATCGAGCGCCTGTACGCTCCCCTCGAGGTCATATCTCCCCAGCGAATCAAACAGGCTCAAAATCGTCCCCCGCGCCGCAGAGGACAGGCTCAACCCCCGCGTCTGCGCCAGCGCCTGCCGGCAGGCATAGCCGACCGTGCACGTCTGCGCGGAGGACAGCAGCGCCGCAAGGCGCGAAAAGAACTCCGCGATCTCGCGGTTCCGGCTGCCGCCGAGCGCGGCGAAGATCTCCGGCAGCGGCGTCAGCCGGTACTGCAGCTCATGCCGGATACGCAGCAGCGCATCGATCAGCGCAAGCGTCTGCGCCTGCTGCCGCCGCACTGTCCCCGCCAGTCCGGCGCCGACTGCGCCGGAGGCTGCCAGGATCAGGCTCAATCCGATCAGTTTCAGCATATTGTATCCTTTCCGCGTGAAACGCCCTGTTCTTATCCAGATAAAGCACCTGCCGGAAGATCCCAAGAGAAAACAGCTCCCGGCAGAGCGGTCTATTTTCCAATTCCGCAACAGAACCGGCGTGGATCGTCGCAAGCAGCCTGACGCCGCAGCCGCCCGCCTGCCGGATCGCCGCAAGGTCCTCCGGCTGCGTGATCTCGTCGACCGCAAGCCATTGCGGGTTCATGCCGCGCAGCAGCATCAGCATCCCCTCGCCCTTCGGACAGCCGGACAGCACGTCCGTACACGGCCCGAGGTCAAACTGCGGTACGCCGTGCACCGCTCCGGCCAGCTCCAGCCGCTCGTCCACGACGGCCACGCGCTGCCTGTTTTCCGAAAGTGCCCGGATGCAGCTGCGCAGCAGCGTCGTTTTTCCGCTGCCAGGCGCACCGGCAAGCAGACAGGATTCCTGTAGATATGGAAGCAGCCGCTCCGGCGGGTGCCGGATATCGTGCGGAACACGGAGCGCAAGCGACGAGATCTCCCGCAGCCCGGTCATACAGCCGTTCTGCACAACTGCGCTGCCGCAGACACCGAGCCGGTATCCGCCCGACAGGCTGAGATAGCCGCTTCGCAGCTGCTCCTGCACAGCGTACTGCGACTGCGCGGAAGCGTTCAGCAGAGTCTGCTGCAGCTCCTTCTGGAGCAGGACGGTTCGGACACTGAGCGGACGCTCACCCCCCGCATACAGAACGGCCGGCTTCTGCCCCACCCGCAGCCGCAGCTCCTCGATCTGCGCGTCCGGTATGCCGGTCAGCGCAATCTGTACCGTCTGCGGAAGCATCCACAGGACCTCATTTCGCATTCCCTCACCCCTCAGTCCAAGTCTATTGTTCGTCCAGCCCCGGTATTCCACCTTCTTGACAAACCCTCCGGCGCATTGTAGAATAGCACTGTTCATACGCCCCAGTAGCTCAGGGGATAGAGCATTCGCCTCCTAAGCGAAGGGTCGGACGTTCGAATCGTCTCTGGGGTGCCACTCAGAAATGACCTTTGGATGTCAGGTGACCGCGCAAGCGCGTCCACCTCGACAGCAAAGGTCTTTCTTCGTTCAAAATCGCAACCGCTATCGCTGGGTTGCGATTTTGTTTTTTTATTGTATAAAGAAAACCACCGGCCATATGCGTAAGCGCATACAGCCGGTGGTCATTTTGTTATTCTTACAGGTTTTCGGAAATCGCCTCGACGGCGCGGGTCAAGGCGCGAGCGATATCGGGCAGGGGCATGGCGAAGGTGCCGACCGGTTTGCCGGAAAGCTGCTCCGCGGCATAGGGCACATGGAGAAAGCCGCCGCGCAGGCCGGGATATTCGAGCGCCGCCGTATGCAGCAGCGTATACAGAAGGCTGTTGCACACGTATGTGCCAGCGGTATTGGATACCGCAGCGGGCAGACCGTCGCTTTGTATCCGGGCTGCAATTGCCTTGACGGGCAGCGTGGAAAAAAACGCGGCGGGGCCATCCGGCACGACGGGCGTATCGATCGGCTGATACCCGGCGTTGTCCGGAATGCGGGCGTCCATCAGGTTGATCGCTACGCGTTCCGGCGTGACGGCTGTGCGGCCCCCGGCCTGTCCCACGCAAAGGACTGCGTTGGGATGCACCGCGCGAAGCGCGTCTTTCAGGATCACGCCGCTTTTGATAAATTCAGTTGGGATTTCTAGTTTACATAATTCAAGTCCCGCGATTTCATCCGGCAGCAGCCGCACGGCCTCGAATGCGGGGTTGACCTGTTCTCCGCCGAACGGGTCAAAGCCGGTGATAAGCATTTTTTTCTTCATAAAATCCCCTGTCCTTCCAGAATGCCGCACATCTGCGCGACACGGCTATCCCAAGAACAGGCGCGGCCTGCCTCAATGCGGGCATCGATTTGCTCCGGCGCGGTATCAGAGCACGATTTTTCGCAGGCGGAGATGAATTCCTCCTGGCTGTCGGCGATCTCGATGAGCGGCGCATATTGGAGAATCTGATCCGGCTGCTTCGTCGAGACGATGGGGCGGCCCGTGGCCAGATATTCATAGAATTTCAGCGGGCTCACGTCCTTGCTGAGGTCGCTTTTCGCAAACAGGTTCAGGCAGGCGTCAAAGTGCGCCAGATACTGCGGCAGCTGCTCGTTCGGCTTGAGGCCGAGGAAATGCACGTTCGGCATGGCGTGGAGTGCAGACAGGTCGACACCGGGCTTTTCCTTGCCGATCAGGATAAAGCTCCAGTCCGGACGAGCCTTTGCTGCGGCTTCGAGATAGCCATACTCAATGCAGCTTTGCAGCGCGCCGACGAAGCCGAAAATCGGGTGCGGAATGCCCTGCATATCGTCCGGGAGCGGCTGCGGCTGTGCGGCCTGCACGAAGCGCTCAAAATTTGCACCGTTCGGGATCATATCCGTCTTCGGCTGCACGGTGTGCAGGCGGTCAGCCAGCGCGTCAGCGGTGGCAAAGACGTGATCCGCTTTCTTCGCAAGCTCCAGCTCCATCGCGTCGACAAGTGCCGGATCCATCAGTCCGCCGTAGGCCGAATGCCGGTCGACGCAGTCGTAGACCAGCGCCTTATGCGGGACCAGATCGACAAGATCGGCTGTGACGGGCGAATAGACCCACAAAACAGCGTCCTCAAATCCGTGCTCCCGCATTTTTTTGCGGACGAAGCGGGCGATTTTCCGCTGGTTCAGCCTGTTTATCCAGCGGAACTTATAAAAGAATGGCAGAGCCGGCGGCAGAGCGTAAACCGTGATGTTCTCCTGCGGGTGAACGCCCGCTTTTTTATAATTCGTCAGTCCCGGCTGAGCGGCTTTGTCCTTCATGGGGGCGATATAGGTGATAGACGGATCAAAATAGAGAATTTCCGCGTCTGGGATGCGGCTCATGACCTGCTGCTTGCGCGTCGGGATGGGGTACCACGGGGAGGTGGCAAGGCAAACGATTTTTCTCATATGGTCTCCTCCAGCAGCTTGCGCGCCGCTTCTTCATTTTCTGCCGCAAGGCGGCGCAGGCGGTCGGTCGAATACGGCTGTGCCGTCTGCATGGCGTCGTCGATCAGGGCGCACAGACTGTCCTTCGTCACGTCGTCCAGCTCCATGCAGTGCTTCTGGCCGAGATAGGCCATGAAGCCGGTGACCTTCGGGTCATACGAGATCGCGGCCAGCGGCGCGCCGACAGATGAGGCAAAGATCAACGCGTGCAGCCGCATGGAGACGATCACGCGCATTTTCTGCATCATGCCGATGGTCAGCTGCTCGTCGCGCGGGGCGGGCAGCACGAATGACCGGCAGGACAGCATTCCGGCGGCCTGCCGGTTAATCTCAAGGTCACGCGTCGGCTCAAGAGCGACGAAAACCGGCGTCAGGCCGTGCTTTTGGTTGACATAAATTGCAGCATCTACAATTGCCTGCAAATGCCCGGAAAGATTTTTCCACGGGCGCAGAACGAACATGGCATAGCTTCCGTTCGGGTCGAGGTCATTGCTCAGGAAATAGCTGTCTACTGCACCGGTGGTCGCGGGCTGCAGCAGCAGCGCCGGGTCTGCCGTGACGGAGATATCCGGCTGCATCACGCCCATGTCGGAAAGCTCCTTCCGGGAAAGATCCTCGCGTAGCGTGATTTTATCCACGCAGCGGTTGAGAATGCGTGCGGTATGGCGGCGGCTGCCCTCTCCGCTGACAGGGCCGATGCCGCAGCCGTACATCATGACGCGGCAGCCTGCGGTATGCGCCATGCGGATGGTCGTGAGGTAATAATTTAAGGATCGCGTGCTCGTTTCGTTTTGAATGAGGCTCCCGCCGCCGGAGATAAACAGCCTGCATCTGCGCATAAGCGGCCAGAAGCGGAAGGGGTCGAATACGTGTACGGAGCCGACGTGGTACCGCAGGCGCGTCTCGGCAGGATCGTGCGACATGACGTAGACCGGCATATCGCGGTCGATGGCCTTCATCTGGGCAAGGATCGCCTTTAAGATCGCGTCGTCGCCCGCGTTGCCCTTGCCATAGGCGCCGCAGATCAATACGCCATATTTCTTTTTCTTCGGCATGGCCGTGCGGCGCAGGATGGTCTGGTAAATTTCGATCTGCTTGCCGACGGTCGCACTGATGGAAAACTCGCGCGAGGCCTTTTCATACAGATTTTCGCCGAGCTGCGCGCGCATGGCCGCAGATTCAGCCAGCCGGGCCATGCAGCCGCCAAGCGCTTCGGCGTTCTGCGGCTCAAACAGGAGGCCGGTCACGCCATGCTCGATGATATACGGGATGCCGCCGACATTCGACGCGATCGTCGCGCAGCGCATACGCGCACCCTCTGTGATGGCATACGGGAACGTCTCAGAAAGAGACGTCAGTGTATTAACGTCCAGCGCATGATAAAAGCTGTCCATATCCGTGACCCAGCCCGCAAACACGACGCTGCCGGGCGGGCAGGTGTCGGCGGCCAGCTTTTCCAGCGTCTGTCGCTGCTCGCCGTCGCCCGCGATGAGCAGGCGGATATTGGGGTGGGTCTTTACGGCGATGGAGAAGCCGCGGATGAGCGTCCCCACATCCTTGACCGGATCAAGGCGGGCGGCGATGCCGAACACGACGGTATCCTCCGCCGTCTCCATGCCGACAGAGCGCAGATAGGCCTGCCTGTCCAGCTTCGGCACAACGGGAGAAAAATCAATGCCATTATAGATCGCAAACATCGTCTGCGGGTCAAAGCCGCGTGAAATAAGCAGCTGCGCCATGGCGTCGGATACGCCGATGTGATAGTCAAACATACGCAGCGCAACGGTGTTGATCGTGCCGTAGGTCAGCCGGTGCAGGGGTCTGCCCAGATAGTCGAGCCGGTAGTCGGAATGGACGGTCGTGACAATCGGCACCTGAATTTTCCGGCGCAGGACAGCGCCGGTCAGGTTCGCGCGCGCGCCGTGGCAGTGGACGATCTGAAAGCCCTCGGCGCGGATCATCTGCGCAAGACGGCCAATGGCCGTCTGTACGGACGCTTCCATGACGACCGTATCGATGCCGAGCTTCCGCGCGTCTTCGGCAAACTCTCCCTCGCGGAAGCAGACGAGCCGCACCTGTTCCGTTTTCCCAAGACCGTGCAGCAGCGACAGCACGTGCGTTTTTGCGCCGCCGACGTCGCCGCCGGAGATCAAATGCAATACCTTCATATCGGAACCCTCATTTTTGAATTGCCACTTGTTTCTTGCGGCAAGATACAGTAAAATAGGCAGGAATGTCTCCTGATATTATATCTGATTCCATGAGGCAAATCAACTGCAAACTCTTTGGGAGGTACTACATGAAACTGATCGATGAAAAAGGCCGTCTGTTCGGCAAGATCAATCTGATCGACCTGCTGGTCGTGCTGCTGATCGTTGCAGTTCTGGCGGCGGTCGTCTGGAAGCTCGGCGGCAGCAGAGCCGCAGCCGCTGTGGCCGGTACAGAGAAAAAGGCTGTTTATACCGTAGAATTTGAGGATGTTTCCGCCGATATTGCAGAATATGCGAAAACGCAGGTCGATAAGACCCTTGTCAATGATTCCAAACAGATTGCCGCCGTCATTACGGACGTGCGCACAGAGCCGTACGACAACGAGCTTGGCCACGTGCGCCTGTATATCACCGTCGAGGCAAGCGCATCGTTTACCGGCAATGTCTACAAGGTCGGGCCGCAGGAGGTCCGCGTCGGCTATGAATACATCCTCAAGACGAGCGAATTTGAGCTGACGGGTCTGATCTCCGCGCTGGAGGTCACCGATGGCTGAAATGCTGGCTTCGAGCCTTCTGTGGCGGGTGCTGCTTGCCATCGGCGGCTGGTTTTCAGCGCTGGCGCATTCAAGCAGGATTTTCGCGTGGCTCGGCCGCACCTGGCGCGCAAGCAAAACGCGCGCATGGCTGCTCCGGCGGCTGTCCGCGTCCGACGCGCCGACGCGCGAGAGCTGGAGCGCGAAGCGCTTTGCGCGGCTGAACGCGCGGCTTGCCGCGCGGCACGGCCTGAAGGACTGTCTGGACGATTCGGTTCTTTGCCGCATCTGGCGCTTTTTCGTTCGCTGCGGCCAGAACAGCCGTCTGTTTTTGTGGCTGTTCTCTGACGGACTGCATGGCGTGATCTTATTTGCGCTTTCCATGTATGTCGTGATCGACTACGTGCTGCGCGATCTTCTGGCCGTGCCGGTCCTGTCGTCGTGCTGGGATGAGTGTCTGATGCTGCTGGCGCTTGGCTATGTGGTCTATGAGCGTCTTGGGCGCGAAACGCCGCTCAAAACGGGCTGCAATCCGCTCGATCTGCCGGTCTGCCTGTTTATTACGGTCTGCTTCGTTCTCATGAACGTCGTTACGCCATATTACTCCATCCAGATCTCCGGCTTCCGCGCGACTGTGCAGTATATGCTCTGGTTCTTCCTCATTACGCGGCTGGTGCACAACGACCGGGATTTCATGCGGGTCTATCTGGCGCTGGTCATTCTGGCGGCGGTCATTGCGCTGCACGGAATTTATCAGTATATCGCCGCTGTCCCCATCCCGTCCAGCTGGATGACGCACTCGGAATCCTCTGTGCGCACACGTGTTTACTCGATCTTCGGAAGCCCCAATATCATGGGCGATTTCATGACGATGTTCGCACCGATGGCGGCAGGACTCGCCTATTACACGAAGAACCGCAAATTGCAGGTGCTTGCGTGGGTCTGCGCGTTCTGTATGTGCTTCGGCTGCCTGTTTACGATGTCGCGCGGCGCGTGGATGGCGCTGGCGCTTGCCATTGTGATCTTCGTACTGCTGGTCGACCGGCGGCTGCTGGTGCTGCTGCTTGCGGCGGGGTGCGTCGCGTGCACGCTGCCGTTTGTGCGCAGCCGCATCGGCTTCCTGTTCACGTCTGATTTCGCGGATGCCAACACCTCCGGCGGCCGCGCGGGCCGCAAGCTCGTCGCGATGACTCTTCTGGAGCAGCGCGGAAAAGCGGCCGGCGTGGGCCTCGGCATGTTCGGCGGAGCCGTCGCCATGCAGAATCAGGTCATTGACCATCAGGAGTATTTCTACGTCGATAATTACTATCTCAAGCTCATGATCGAGATGGGCTATACGGGCCTCGCCGCGTTCCTGATCACCGTCCTCGGCTTCCTTGCAAACGGCTGCCGCGCGCTCTACCGCACGGCGCAGCAGAAAAAGCAGGGCCTGTCCCGTCTGTTCCCGCTGTGCGCGGGGATTTTTGCCGGACTGTGCGGCGTTTTCGTTCATTGCGGATTTGAAAACATCTTTGAAGAGCCGTACATGATGGCCTATTTCTGGTCGCTGGCCGGGCTTCTGATGTGGGCGGGCTTCCTGCGGGAGGACAAGCAGGAGGTGCGCGCATGATGCCCGTGATCCTGGCTGTCCACTTCCCTGCCAAAAAGCTTGCAAAGCTGCGCATGGCCGCGATGCGGCTGGGCGCGAAGGTGCGCGTCGTGGAAAAATGGGAGTACCTGAACGCCGTCGGCGCCCTGACGGGCGATCTCGACAGCTTTGAGAGCTTTTATGACGGTGAGGATTTCCCCGGTGAGCTGCTCGTCTTCGCGCATTTTTCAGATGCGCAGTTGAACCTGTTTTTGCAGGCCATACGCGCAGCAAAGCTCCCGCCCGTTGCACTGAAAGCCGTCCTGACGGACGAAAATAAGGGCTGGAACGTGCTTGAGCTGCGCGAGGAGCTGCAAAAGGAGCATGAAGCGCTGCACTGACAATCATGCAGAACGGCGCCCTATGCGCACGGCATATGAACAGCACCCCATTTGTTAGGCAAGTATGATAACATACTTGGTACTAGGGTGTATCTGAAAACTCCCAACGCACCCGGACAGCGGGCCTTTTTGCGGTGCGCCGCGTCATTTTTCCTTGAAATACGTCAGTATTCCTGCGAAAAAATGTCTTGCGCAACGCAAAAATCCCTCGCTGCCGGTCACATCATGAGTTTTCAGATACACCCTAAGAAATGGGGTGTTTTTCAATGCCAAAAGGAGCTGTCAATCGGCGCTATACGCCAGAGCGCAAGAGGACTGTGATCGGGCGCTTCTTTGGAGCACGGCAGCAACCGCAGGGTCAAGGCAAAGCTGAAGGGCCTGCCGTCTGCGATCCGCAGACGGCAGGCCCTTTCGGCTGCTTGAACAGGTTGTGTTCATAATTTTGTCTAACTTTTTGGGGACACTTCATTTTTGCCGCCTTGTACGGGGTCAGACAATTATTTATCCTTCTTGGCCTTCTTCTCTTTTTCCTTCTGCTCCTTGCGGGCAGCCAGAGCTGCGGCCTTCTGCTTGGCAGCTTCCTTTTCCGCCGTGTTGTTGGTGGAAACAGCAAACTTTGCAAACTCAACGCGGACGCGGTCGGTGGTCGTTTCGATGACGATGGAGTTGTCCTTGATCGAGACGATATCGCCGATGATGCCGCCGATGGTCGTGATATTGTCGCCGACCTTCAGCGAGTCACGCATCTGCTGCGCTTCTTTTTTGCGTTTGTTTTCCGGGCGGATCATAAAGAAGTAGAACACTGCGATCAGCACGACGAACATGAGGATCATGGACGCGCCGCCGCCTGCTGCACCGGTGGAATCCGCTGCGGTTAAGAAAAGGTACATGGTCTTTCCTCCATATTTGAATTTCGTTTATTATATCGTGTCTGCGGCAACATTTCAAGTCGGCGCGACAGGATTTCTGAATAAATTTCCGTTTTATATTTTTTCCGCCAACTTTTGCGAGTACTCCGCGCGGAAATCGCCGAAGGTCCCGGTGTCAAGGCTGTCGCGGATACGCCGGGTCAGCGTATTATAGAAATACAGATTGTGCATGACGGACAGGCGCATGGCGAGCATCTCCTCCGCTTTGAACAGGTGATGGAGATACGCGCGGGAATAGCGCCTGCAGACCGGGCAGACGCACTGCGGATCAATGGGGCCGTCGTCACGCGTGTACTTCGCGTTTTTGAGGTTGATGCTCCCCTGCCATGTAAAAAGCTTGGCGTGCCGCGCATTTCTGGCCGGCATGACGCAGTCAAAGAAGTCCACACCGCGCGCGACGGATTCAATAATATTCGACGGCGTGCCGACGCCCATCAGATAGCGCGGCCTGTCTTTTGGCATATACGGCTCGACCGCCTCAATGATCTCATACATGACCTCAGTCGGTTCGCCGACGGCCAGACCGCCGATGGCGTAGCCCGGCAGGTCGAGCTTGGCGATCTCCTTCATGTGCCAGATGCGCAGATCCTTGAACGTCGCGCCCTGATTGATCCCCCAGAGCTGCTGACCGGGATTGACAGCGTCCGGCTCAGCGTTATATCGGGCAAGCGCCTCCTTGCACCGGGCAAGCCAGCGCGCCGTGCGCTCGCAGGACGCCTTGGCATACTGGTATTTTGCGGGGTTTTCCACGCACTCGTCAAACGCCATGGCAATATCGGAGCCGAGGTTCGACTGGATGCGCATACTCTCCTCCGGTCCCATGAAGATCCTGTGGCCGTCAAGATGGGACGCGAACGTCACGCCCTCCTCCTTGATCTTTCGGAGTCCGGCCAGGGAAAAGACCTGAAATCCGCCGGAATCCGTCAGGATCGGGCCGTCCCACGTCATGAATTTGTGCAGGCCGCCCATATCGCGCACGACCTCGTCTCCGGGCCGCAGATGCAGATGATAGGTGTTGGACAGCTCGACCTGCGTGCCGATCGTTTCCAGATCAGCAGCCGACAGCGCGCCCTTGATCGCAGCCTGCGTGCCGACGTTCATAAAAACCGGCGTCTGAACCGTCCCATGCGGGCAGGAAAACTCCCCTCTGCGGGCAGCGCCCTCTGTTTTCAATACTTTAAACATTGTTACCTCAACTTTTTAATAGATGAACATTGCGTCGCCGATGTGTACGGGAGTCGGGAAAGTGAATAAACTGCACATGATCCTACTCCCTTTCATAGCGAAGTACGGCAGCCATGGCCACCGTACTTCCGGTTGAAATCACTTGCCATCAGGCGATGCCTTCCGCTTCTTTCGAATGCCGATATAAATATTCTGGCGCAATGTCAATGTCACCGTCATTCCAGACAGTCACACCGTAGTCAATATAGACGCCCGCAAAGGTATGTTCATCGGCCAGCGGCGCAAAACCTGCATCTTTCAGCAAGGGTGTAAAATCAAAAACTTTTGCTTCGCCAGTTGTAAATCGGAGCCAGAGCCTATGACCGGGCAGCGGACGAACGCCGCAGACCTTGATGACTGGCTCCTGCTCCCCTGCATACGCAATTCCGTTAGAAATATACATAAGCGTTCCTCCTTATCTCAGCGGTTCGATTTTGCCGAACGGAATGTTCTGCACCGCCTTATTCCACGCGGCATAGAGTTCGTCCTCGTGGATGGCAGCCCAAGCCTGCACCAGCTTCAACTGTTTGACTGGAAGACTTCCCGCGATCAATTCGCCATCCACGCCAACAGAGGCTTCGTACTCGTTGTAATAAACATGAAAGTGCGGCTTGTGGTGCTTGTCAGTGTCGCTGAAAATCATCTTGATAACGATGTTATAAAATCTGCAAAGTTCCGGCATGATCTTCTCCTCGCTTTTTCCGTGTTCAAAATCGCATCATCATTTGCTCCGGTAATTCTATTATGCCATATTATTTTTCTAAGTCAACAATGAACGTTTTTCTTGAACGAAAAAGTTATGCCGATATCAATTCTTCCCGAAATGTTTTATCAACATCGGTCAACCGATGTTACCATATGGTATTTCGTGCTTACCAATTGGTAATATTGCATAATTCTATTCTATATAAGTGGTGTTATTTTATGCAAAATCACGAGATGAACATCGCATCACCGAAGGAGAAGAAGCGGTAGCGTTCCTGCACGGCGATGTTGTAGGCGTTCAGGATCTTTTCACGGTCTGCGAATGCGGAGACGAGCATGACGAGCGTGCTTTCCGGCAGGTGGAAGTTTGTGATGAGCGCATCCATGGCCTTGAATTTGTAGCCGGGATAGATGAAAATATCCGTCCATGCGGAGGCTTCATGGAAATACCCGTTTTCGTCAGCCAGAGATTCCAGCGTCCGGCAGGAAGTTGTGCCGACGCAGACGATCCGCCCGCCTGCGCGTTTGGTTTCGTTGATGATATCCGCGGTTTCCCTGGAGATCATGCAGAATTCGGAGTGCATATGATGCTCCGTGATATCCGCAGCCTTGACGGGACGGAACGTGCCGAGGCCGACGTGCAGCGTGATATACGCTTCCTTAACGCCCTTGTCGGCGAGCTTGTCCAGCAGCTCCTGCGTAAAGTGCAGACCGGCTGTCGGTGCGGCGGCAGAGCCGTTGATTTTGGAATAGACGGTCTGGTAGCGTTCGCCGTCCTGCAATTCTTCCTTGATGTACGGCGGCAGAGGCATTTTTCCGAGCCGTTCCAGCACCTCAAGGAAGATCCCCTCATAGTGGAACTGCACGAGCTTGTTGCCGTCGTCCCTCTCCCCTACTACGGTCGCCGTCAGATCGCCGTCTCCGAAGGACAGCTCTGTCCCGGTGTGCGTCTTGCGCCCCGGCTTCGTAAGGCACTCCCAGATGCCGTTTCCCTGATCCTTGAGCAGCAGCACCTCGACCGCGCCGCCGGTCGGCACCCGATGGCCGAGCAGGCGTGCGGGCAGCACACGGGAGTTGTTCATGACCAGGCAATCTCCTGGCTGCAGAAGCTCAAGCAGGTCGTAAAAATGCCGGTGCGTGACCTCGCCCGTTTTCCGGTCGAGCGTCATGAGCCGGGACGCGTCGCGGCGCTCCAGCGGCGTCTGCGCGATCAGCTCCTCCGGCAGATCGTAATAAAAATCATGTGTTTTCAACAAATACAGCCCTTTCCAATACGCCGATTTTTTCCGCGATTCACATTGACAGGCAGGAATGAATATGATATGATGAGGCCGCTGGAATTCGCGGACATTTGTCCATCGTGCAAGAACATCTTATTTCTGCACAAACCAAATGTATTATATTACATTCCAAAATGATATGCAACCGGAACTTTCCGGCGAGTTTGAGGATTGGAGCTTTCATCATGGAGAAATTCAGAGTTGGTATCATTGGCGCAACGGGCATGGTCGGGCAGCGGTTCGTGCTGCTGACGGCAAACCACCCGTGGTTCACCCCGGTCGTGCTGGCCGCCAGCGCGCACAGCGCAGGCAAGACCTACGCGCAGGCGATCGAAGGAAAATGGCATATGGCTGAACCAATTCCGGAAAGCGTCAAATCCATGATCGTGATGGACGCCGAGGCGGACGCGGAGGAGATCGCGAGGCAGGTCGACTTTGTCTTCTGCGCCGTCAATATGAAAAAGGACGAGATCAAGGCGCTGGAAGAGAAATACGCGAAGCTCGAATGCCCGGTCGTATCAAACAATTCCGCCCACCGCCACACGCCCGACGTGCCGATGGTCGTGCCGGAGATCAACGCCGACCACATCCGCATCATCGACGCACAGCGCAAGCGGCTCGGCACAAAGCGCGGCTTTATCGCCGTCAAATCCAATTGCAGCCTGCAAAGCTATGTCCCGGCACTGCACCCGCTGATGAAATACGGCGTGGAACAGGCGCTGGTCTGCACATATCAGGCAATTTCCGGCGCAGGCAGAACATTTGAGACATGGCCGGAAATGATCGACAACGTGATCCCCTATATCGGCGGCGAGGAGGAAAAGTCCGAGCAGGAGCCGATGAAGCTCTGGGGCCATATCGAGGGCGATAAGATCGTCAATGCGACGGAACCCAATATCACCGCGCAGTGTCTGCGCGTGCCTGTTTCGGACGGTCATATGGCGGCGTGCTTCGTTTCGTTCAAGGGCGAGAAGCCGTCGCTGGAGCAGATCAAGGCAGACTGGGCAGCGTTTTCGGGCCGCGCACAGGAATTGAATCTGCCGTCGGCTCCCAGGCAGTTCCTGCATTACTTTGAGGAAGCCGACCGTCCGCAGACGAAGCTCGACCGTATGCTTGAGGGCGGTATGGCCGTCTCCATCGGCCGTCTGCGCCACGATACGCAGTACGATTACAAATTCGTCTGCCTGTCTCATAATACCCTGCGCGGAGCAGCCGGCGGCGCTGTTTTGCTGGCGGAACTGCTTTGCGCAGAAGGATATATCACAAGGAAATGATCCCGAAGGGAGCGATTCTTTGAAAAAGCCCGTTTTTGAAGGCGTCGCGACTGCGCTCGTTACGCCGTTCAAGCAGGGTACGGTCGATTTTGCCGTCATGAATCAGCTGCTGGATCTGCAGCTTGCCGCAGGCGTCGACGCGGTCGTCGTCTGCGGAACGACCGGAGAGGCCTCCACCATGACGGACAACGAAAAGCTTGCGCTGATCGCGCACACAGTCAAATACTGCGCCGGACGATGCAAAATCATCGCCGGAACCGGTACAAACGACACGGCTCACACCTTGCAGTTGAGCCGTGTCGCTGCGTCTATGGGCGTGGACGCCGTGCTGCTGGTAACACCCTATTACAACAAGTGTACGCAGGCAGGGCTGATCGCGCATTATACCGCGGCAGCCGACACCGTCCCCTGCCCCGTGATCGTCTACAACGTGCCGAGCCGCACGGGCGTGGACGTCTCGGTCGAGACGTGCCGTGCGCTCTGTGCGCATCCGAACATCGGCGGGATCAAGGAGGCCAGCGGCAGCGTCCCGAAGGCCATGCGCATTCTGGACGCCTGCGCGGAGGAGCTTCCGCTCTGGAGCGGAAACGACGATCTGACCGTACCGCTGATGGCGGTCGGCGCAAGGGGTGCGGTCTCCGTTTTGTCCAATGTGCGGCCTAAGCTGACGCTGCAGATGGTCCGCGCCTGTCAGACTGGCGAATACGCGCAGGCGGGACGGATCCAGACGGCGCTGATGGGGCTTGTAGACGCGCTTTTCTGCGAGGTCAACCCGATTCCTGTGAAGCAGGCGCTGGCGCTGGAGGGCATTCCGGCCGGTCTGCCGCGTTTGCCGCTGACGCCCTTGAGCGGTTCGCATCTGCCCGTTTTGGAACAGATGCTGTCCGCCATGCCGGAGCCATAAAGCACAAGGTTCACCATAATTTTTTTGAAATAGAATCCGCAAAAAGTTATTCACACTGTCAACAGATTTGTCAACACGCAAATTTCCCACATATTTCGACAAATACACGTCTTTTTTCCAGTATCTTTCAGGGTCGAAAAACGAAGAACTTTCACGACATAACGCACGGATATTGTTGACATAACGCATTCTATGCAGGAGTTTTTGCAGAACCGCACGCAAAACGCCCGGCGTCCATGACTGGCCGCCGGGCGTTTTTTATTTGAGGGTTTCGCTGTGATTGAGAACGGAGACGCTGTAGAGGAACAGGACATCCTGTGAATCGAACGTCAGCCAGCGGCCAAGCCGCTCCGGCTGCACATAGCGGATATCGACCAGTGTGATCTTCGCATAGGCGCTGGTCAGAAGCGGCGCAAGGCTGCTTGCAAACGAATCGCGGAAGATCACAAGCTCGCGGTCCGTATCCGCACTGGGGTTCGTGATCGTGAGCAGGGATTTTGAGCCGGAGAGGAACACGGAGTACGGGCCCTCCCCTTCCAGCGCGGGCAGATCATAGACCGGCCCGGTGCTGTCCGTTTCATAATCGTAGACGGTGCAGCCGAGAAGCGTCTCGCTCGTCAGATAGCGGAGCGTATCCGGGGCAAGCGGCAGAGCCGACTGTCCGCAGTAGACACCGTAGAATGGCGTGTCAGCCGTCACCGTATCATATTTCTCCGACAGTTTCACACCCATTGCTTCTGCTAATTGACTTGCAACCGGCACAATCGCCTCTTGTCTCCAGTGCAGATCAGTACGATAATAGCTGTTCAGAGACAGCACTGGCATCAGGTCGATTGCTTCCGCATAAGGCATATTCTTCTGAAGCAGCGCGGAAAACGCACTGTAGTCAAGCGACGGATAGCCGTTCTGCGCAGCAAGAAACGCGCCCTTGTCCGGGATCACGGCTTCATAGATTCTGGCATCTGTCCCGGACAGGTACGTTTCATAGATAGTCCGGAAGCGCTCTGCGGCATGGAGGACGGAGGACTCGTCCAACGGATATTCCAGCTTGGCGGCATAGCCGTCCGCAAGATAGATGCCGTTGTTATCCTTTTCGCGCAGCATATCCAGCAGAACAGCGGCCTTGAGCCGCCGGAAGCCGTCGCGCAGCGGGAACTGGTCGAGCGTATAGGATTCGAAATCCGTCATAAACGTGCCGTTCAGCACAGAAGCGGCCGTCAGCTCCGGCTTTTGCGCCAGCTTCCGGCGCTCACTCTGCGAAACCGTATCATCCGGCTTCAGAAGGCTCCAGACCAGAAATCCGAGCAGGAACGCCGCCGTCAGGCAGACGACTGCAAGATTCTTTCGTTTTTCCATGGGGCCTCCCCTCTAAAACCGGAAATACAGGAACGGATTGAACGAGCCGTCAACCAAGAAGGCCGTACAGACAGCCAGAAGCGCGGTCAGACCGACCGGCTCCAGAACCGCAAGCGCCGTTTTTCCTGCTCGGCTGCGCTGGACTGCTGCACACAGGCTTTTCGCCAGCGGCGTTGCGCCGGCAACGGCAAGCAGGAGCAGCACGGTGCAGCTGCGCAGCTCGTACAGGCTTTCCGCACTGACCAGCGGCAGGCCCCCGCCGCCGAACATGGCGCGGATGGACTGCGCGGCGTCCTGCACGCTGGATGCGTCGAACAGTACGAAGCCGAGCGTCACAAACAGGAGTACATAGACGTGGTTCAGCACGTGCAGCTTTTGAAGTCCACGCAGCAAAAACAGCTTTTCCGCCGTGAGCAGAACCGCGTACAGAAGACCCCACAGGACAAAATTCCACGCCGCGCCGTGCCACAGGCCGGTCGCGAGCCAGACGAGCAGGATATTCAGCAGCTGCCGGGCGCTCCCCTTCCGGTTTCCGCCAAGCGGGATATAGAGATAATCACGGAACCACGAGCCGAGCGAAATATGCCAGCGCCGCCAGAATTCCGTGATGCTGCCGGACAGATAGGGGTACTGGAAGTTCTCCGGAAACCGGAAGCCGAAAATCCGGCCAAGGCCGATGGCCATGTCGCTGTAGCCAGAGAAATCATAGTAGATCTGCAGGGTGAACGCAATCGCGCCCAGCCAGTAATACAGGACCGACAAATCGGCGGACGCACGGAAGCTTGACACCAGCTCTCCGAGCAGATTGGCAAGCAGGATCTTTTTCGCAAGGCCCAGAATGAAGCGCCGTGCGCCGGAGGCCGCCTCCGATACGCTGTGTTCGCGTGTTTTCAGCTGCACAGCGATATCGGAATAGCGGACGATCGGCCCGGCGATCAGCTGCGGGAACATGGCGATATAGGCTGCAAGATCGATAAAATTCCGCTGCGCCGGGACCGTCCCGCGGTACACGTCCACGGTGTAGCTCAGGATCTGGAACGTATAGAAGCTGATGCCGACCGGGAGCGCAAGGCGCAGCAGCGGCGCGGACAGCCCGGTCAGCGCGTTCAGGTTTGCGATCATGAAATCGGCATACTTGAAATACGCAAGCGTCCCGAGGCTCAGGAGAACAGACAGGACCAGAAACAGCTTCGCCCGTCTGGTATCGCGGAAGCGCTCGATCAGCCGTCCGAAAATATAGCCTTGCAGGATGGAGACGAGCATGACCGGCAGATAGCGCGGCTCACCCCAGCCATAAAACACAAGGCTCGACAGGAGCAGCACGCCGTTTTTCGCCCGTTTGGGTACGAGAAAGTAGACAAGCAGGACAGCAGGGAGAAAATAAAACAGAAACGGAACACTAGAAAACAGCATGGCGGCCCTTTCGGTTTACATAAATTAATTATTTCACGCCACGATCGGCTCGTCAGTGATGACAACAGCGCCAGAATACGCGGCCTGCAGCTTGTCGCGGAAGGTGTTGACGAGATCCTCCGCGCCGAAGCACGAGATCAGATAGTTGTCAACCGAAACGACGATCAGCTTGTCCGGGAAGCCGCACATCCACTGCTTGGCCATGATATAGTCCCGGATTTCCTTTGCCGCCTCATCCAGCTTCCCCGCATCGGTCAGGCGCAGCGCACCGCAGGTGAAGGTGTTGCCGTTCATCATGTGGAACAGTGACGCGCCGTCATCCGCCATCGCGACGACGGATGCAGGAATGCTCAGCAGATATTCGACATCGGACGCGTTTTCAAGGCCGACCGTTCCGGGCTGGCCATCGGTCATGTTGGCTTCGGAATAATCGCCGCCCGCCGCAGGGAATTTTTCTTCTTCGGAATAGCTTGCCCAGACGGTGTTCAGGATGGTCAGCGCGTCGGGAATTTCCGACGCGTCCGGCTGCGCGCCAGACTTTGCCGCGCAGGCTGTCAGGGAAAGTGCCGTCAGAGCGGCCAGAAACATCGCAATCAGTTTTTTCATGTTGGAACTCCTTTGGAATCTTTTTTCTGACGCGGGAAAATCCCGCGTCATCCTACAGACGCGTTTTTGTGCCGCAGGTTCTGTCAGTATACGCGATAGTTGTGAACGTTTCGTGAATAATATGCGGGCAGGCACAAATTGTGCCTGCCCGCGTGGTTCAGTGCTGTTATTTTGTCAGATACCGGTGCAGCATGGCTGCGAGCTGGGCGCGGGTGGCGAGGCCGGAAGGGTCGAGCTTGCCGTTTGCGCCTTGCAGGAAGCCTGTGCCGCAGGCCCAGCGCATAGCGGGCAGCGCGTAATTGGACACGGTCTGCGCGTCACCGTGCCGTAGGGGCTGAACCGGTTGCGGGACGTGCCGTTCATCAGGCCGTTTTCGCAGACGTAGCGCACGTCGTAATAGAACCAGTCGACGCGGGAAACATCGAGGAAGTCCGCGTTCGGCGTGGGATCGAGCGCGGCGATGATCGCCGGGTTGAAGTCCCAGTGCGCCGTATAGCGGCGGTCGCCGGTGCTGCCTGTGCCAGGCAGATCGGTCACATCCCATGCGTTGGCGATGCGCACATAGGTCTTGCCGGAGAACAGCGCAAGCATATCGTTCCGATACTCCGCAAGCGCATGATCCAATGCCTCAAACCCCTGAACGATTTCAGAGAAATCGGCTGCGCTCCTGCGGAGCTGAACGGAGAAATTTTATATGTTACTCTTGCGGCGGTTACAGTCTGCGCAAAGCATCTGACAGTTTTCCGCAGTTGTCTTTCCACCCTTACTCCACGGCGTGATATGGTCAGCTTGCATTTCTTCTATTTCAAAATGTTTTCCGCATTTGGGGCAGATACCTTTTTGCCGCTCATAAGCTGCCCGTGCCATTTCAGGAGAGAAAGCACGAATATTTAGGTGCCGTTCCTGTCCATCAAAGAGATATTCATAAATGCCCTTTTGATTTGAAATATATCCATTGCGGTAGTCTTCGATCAGTTCAATGATACGAGATTCAAGTGCTTTGGGATCATATTTACCTGTGCCGTATTTATTGTAAAAGATACCCCATTCGAGTCCCTTCATCAGCTTGCTGCGATATTTGGGGAATGTAGCTTTTACCCAATTTATAACGGTCTGGAAATACAGCCACAGTTCATTACAGTTCGTGTCATGCTGGTGCTGTGACATATAATCTTCGATTTCAATACCTTCACGGGCAGAAATCCACTTCAAGGCGGTTTCAAGATAGTCTTGACGGATTGCGGAGCCATTCAAATAGTCACCGGCAATTTGGTAAGCCGGGCACATGGTTTTGCTAAAATATTTTTTTGCTTCGGTCAGCCATTCGCCTGTGTAAATCGCATTTCGTAATTCCTGCGTTGTCAGTTGTTCTCCTGCAATGTTGATGATTTTGAACCAGTCTAACTTTTCCTTATCCGTACCCTCACAAATATAAATCATCAGAGGATAGTCCATGATCTGCTGCTGTTCCGTATGCGTCAGATTGGCAAATGTAAGATGGTTGATAGAGAAGTCACCTTGAACATATTGGCAGATGCTTATTGTTCTCTGCTGACCATCAAGCACTTCAAAATTGCCATCATCATTTTTAACCCAGTACATCACGTTCAAAGGAAAATTCTTTGTGATGGTACGGATAACTTCGTCACGTTGTTTGTCTTTATAGATAAATTCCCGCTGAAAAGCTGGGCGGATATTCAGCCTTCCATCGTATCCCACGACACCGTTCTCAGCACTGTCCTTGTATCCTGCAACTACTTCTCGCACAGGAATCTCATGTAGTTTGATTTTCATACATACTCTCTACTTTCTGCGAATAGTCAATCGCACATAAGTGATTTTTCCGTCAATCTTCCCCTCGGCATTTTTGATCAACCCTGGGATTGCCGTTGCATACGAATTGTGATCCGTCGATATAATTTCCTGCCGTTCAGAACCGGACGAATCACGTCGTCGTGTGAGTTGTCGGCTTGCGTCTGACGAGGATACGGAAGTACGGCTGCACCGTCCGCCGTCCCATTCTCTCTCTCTCTCTCTCTCTCTCTCTCTCTTTCTCTCTCTCTCTCTCTCTCTCTACATTAACAGAATGTGAACAATCAGGAAAAGAGTAAACAAGGTCTTTGCCGTCAGTACCTTTTCTGAACGCTACGATTTCAAATTGGTCAGGGTTATATTGCGACAAGAACGTGATTGGAACACCCATGACGCCATAATAATCACAGGGAATATCTACTGTTCTGTCAACATTGATAGCGTCGTAGTTATCGTATTTGGGATATAACTCTGGCGAGTAGTTCCTGAATAGGGGCATATTTTCGTGCCTTTTTTCGATATCAACATTTGTGAACCAGCAAATGTTTCCCATCCGCCGCCATTTCTGTCCATGCTCATCAATCTTAAAATCAGTTTTCTTAATCTCGTAAGAATCGGGTACTTTGAACCAAAAATGTCCACTATTATACCCCAGCCATAATCTGTTTTCAGCAATCATCGGAAAAATCTCTTTGTATGTGACAGCATTCATATTTCCAATGATTATAAAGTATTTTCTGTATTCTTCAAGTAACGTAATATACTCGCGGAACAGGGAGAACGGTGGGTTTGTTACCACCACGTCAGCTTCTCTTAGCAACTCTACACACTCTGGGCTTCGGAAATCTCCGTCACCATTAAGAAGTGTCATAGTATTCTTTCTGTTTCGCATAAGATATTCGACATCCGCAAGATCTGCCCGCCCATCGTTGTTTTCGTCTGTCACCTCGGTGATTTCTACTCGATAGGGTCTCCGAGTGCTACAAACCAATGGAGTTGTGTCGGTGTCTGGAACAAATGCAAGCTGTCCAGCATTGTCAACATAGTACTCAAATTCGTCTCCGACCACGGGTGATGTTGCATAGCAAGTTGTTACCAATTTCTTCAACCTCAAAGTGTTGAAATTCATGGCAAAGTACTTAAAGAAGTTACTCTCGTAGGGATCATCGCAGTTGCACAAAACTGTTTTGCCAGCAAAGAAACTCCGGTAATGCTTGAGTTCCTTTTCAATCAGCGAAAGTTGCGTGTAGAACTCGTCCTGTTTGTTCCTTGCAGAATCATGTAGATTGCTATTTCCCGCCATTATCTGTCACCACCTTCTTCGGTAAAAGAAAATATTTCCACAACATCATCAAGCCCACATCCGAGATAGTTGCAAATCTTTGCAAGGGCTTCCATGGAAACTGGCATCTGTTTTCCCATTTTTGCGAGCATATTTGTACTAATGCCTGTTTGCTGCCGCATCTCGGTTTTCGTGATTTTTCTATCTATCAACAATTTCCATAACTTGTCGTAGCTGTAAATCATCATGGTGCCCTCTTTTTGCATTTTGCTTTTATAATCTTAGCACAGAATCTCCCAAAACGCAACAAATTATTGCATATTGAGATATGTTTTGTCCGAGTGGCAGTAAGTACAGCGAATATTTGTACCTTTTTCCACGGTAGCAAAACAAGCATTGTGATTCCAGCAAAGAAGTTCATTATAGCGCAAACAGATTTTACTACGTGGTGCTTCTTAAATCTGTGTTTCCCATGCGCTGAGCAGTAGCTATTTTTGCACTTCTACACCAGAACACACGTATAGGTGAAGTCTGATATGCTTGCTTTTGAACAATGCCCCATAGAGAGAAAAACAAGTGATTTTCGACCCTTATACTATTTTCTGATTAAATTCTTTAATTAGAAAGGTTCCGCCTTTGGCGTAACCGATTCCGTGATTTTGATAAAATCACGGAATCGCGTCTCATAATGATCTTCATTTTAAAAACTCCCATTCCATGAATGAAAGTTTTTAATTGAATATCAGTATTAGATGTACAAAACAGGCGGCACTCAGCTTCAGCTGGGTGCCGCCTGTTTTGTTGTCCAATCCTGTTTAGCAGATGCCGATTGTGTAGTTTTCTCAAATTACTGTCTTATCGGCACACGGCAATCGGCCGCCGTTTTGTTGTTCAAAAGGGTCTGGTTTCGAGATCCATAAAATCGTGGATCACGTCGAGTATGTGGATGGGTTCGAGCTGCTGATCGGTACAGAGTTTTGTCAGCCGGACGACGCCGGGACGGTTGTTGGAAAAGGGCGCGGTGATTGCAATGGTCGTCCAGCAGCCGCTCAGGTACTGCTGGCCCAGAATGCCGTATGCATAAAGCATTCTTGCCGCGCCGTGCGCCTCGTAGAGCACGTACCGGTAAGCGGATTCCGGAACCTCGCTGACCGGGTCTGCCGAAAGCGTGTCCAGCTTGTCCCACTCGGCTGAGATCCGAAACGCGGTCTGTAAAAGCGAAACAGCTTCCTTTGCAAGCTCCTGTGCACGCGGGTGCAGCGTCTGAAGCTCCGCAAGCAGCGCGTCCGCGCTGAATAATCCGCGCGCATCCGCGTATTCCGGCCCTGAAATCAGCTGGGCCGGTGAAATCGAGAGGCTTTTCGCAAGCTCCTCGATGGAATCCGAGCGCAGGCATTTGTCCCCCTTCAGATATTCCTGAAAGGTCGAACGCGGAATGCCGAGTTCCTTTGAGAATTCCAGCTTCGTCTTTCCAGCCGCGTTCATTTTGCGCTGTAATGTGGCTGCAATGTTTTTCTCTATCTGCATATTACAAAGCCACCTCCTCACTACAAGAAGATGATAGAAAGGAGGACGCCTCCGGTAAATGCCGCCTTCCCGGCAAATCTGCCAGCTTTCCGGCACATAGGAAACCGCAGCACCCACAGCGTCCGCGCGCTGAAAAAGACTCTGAATTACTTGGTGCCGAAGATGCGGTCGCCCGCGTCGCCGAGGCCGGGGACGATGTAGCCGTGCTCATTGAGCTTCTCATCGACTGCGCCGCAGTAAAGCTCAACATCGGGGTGCTTTTTGGTGATGAGCTCGATGCCCTCGGGAGCAGCAACGAGGACCATGAGCTTGATGTTGTGGCAGCCGCGCTTCTTCATTTCGGCGATCGCCGCGTCGGCAGAGCCGCCGGTGGCGAGCATGGGGTCGACGATCATGATATCGCGCTCGGCGATGTCCTTCGGCATCTTGCAGAAGTAGACGTGCGGCTCAAGCGTTTCCTCGTCGCGGAACATACCGATGTGGCCGACACGGGCAGACGGAACCATGCGCAGAACGCCGTCGACCAGTCCAAGACCGGCGCGCAGAATGGGCACGACTGCAATTTTCTTACCGGCCAGCGTCGGCTCCTCCGCCGTGCAGATCGGCGTTTCGACCGTCTTGGTGGTGAGCGGCAGATCACGGGTGGCCTCATAGGTGATGAGCATCCCGATCTCGCTGACCAGCTCCCGGAAATCCTTGACGCTGGTGTTTTTATCGCGCATGATCGTCAGCTTGTGCGCGACGAGCGGATGATCCATGACGTGTACGTGTTCTCCAAATGCTTTCGTGCTCATGATGTTGCTCCTTTGTCTTTTCTATTCAATTATTTTTTCAAATAAAAGTCCTTGTCATGCTGCCGCGTGCGCTCTGCCTGCGCCTGACGCAGATAATTGGGCGTCAGCGCGGCGGCGTCTGCCGGTTCGCCCGCGGCGATCTTTTCCATTGCGGTCAGCGCCACGCCGGAGGCCCTTTGCTGGCGCAGATGCTCGGGAAGCAGCCGCAGCGGCAGATTCTCCTCCTTCAATGTGTCAAAAACGAGCTTCGCGCCGTCGCCGGCGAGATACACAGGGCCGGGAATATTTTTCAGCTCCTGCGACAGCTCTGAAATTGCGATTGCGCGGTCCTCCGTGCGGCGCAGGAGCGCTCCATCGGTCCAATTGAACAGCGCGTTATAGATTTGCCCCTTCCGCGCGTCCATGCAGGCGCAGTAAACGCCGTCGGCGCAGGCTGCGCCGCGCACCATGGCCTCCAGCGTCGAAACGCCGTAGAGCGGGAGCTGACGGCCCCACGCGAAGCCCTTGGCGCAGGCCATGCCGATGCGCACGCCCGTAAAGCTGCCTGGCCCGGCGGCGACGGCGACAGCGTCGATATCCTGTGGGGTCAGATCACAGCCGGAGAGCATATTTTTTGCCAGCTCCATCAGCGTTCTGCTGTGGGTCTGGCCGGAATTCTGCATATATTCCGCAAGCAGGCAGCCGTCGGACAGCAGCGCCGTACCGGCTGCCTTCGCAGAGGATTCAAATGCCAGCAGCTTCAAATCGGCTCCCTCCTTCGATGGTGATGCGGCGGGTATCTGGTTCAAGCGGGTCTTTCTCGATGGTGATATGAATTGCGTCCCGCAGTGCGTCTTCCACGTTTTCGCTCCACTCGACGGCACACACGCCGCCGCGTGCAAGATAATCCTCCCAGCCGATGTCGAACAGCTCGTCCGAGGAGCCGAGGCGGTACATATCGAAATGGAACAGCGGGATGCGGCCCGTCAGGTATTCATTGACAATGGTATAGGTCGGGCTGGTCACGAGATCTGTGACACCGAGGCCCTGCGCAATGCCGCGCGTGAGGGCCGTCTTTCCTGCTCCCAGATCGCCGAAATAGGCGATCACATCGCCCGGCAGGAGGCGCTTTGCCAGTCTTTGTCCAAGCGCCTGCGTTTCGTCCGCGCTGTGCGTGGTGATCTGCATACCAAAGCCCCCTATCTGCCCCATTTTATATCTGCCGCATTATAACACAGAAATCAAGTAAAATCAATTCAAAATCATACCAAAACCACGGCAATTTGAAAATCGTGGTTTACTTATTCGTCCTTTTTTGATACAATGTAAAATTGAATTAGGATTCCTTTTTTCAAGCTTTATTTTCGCATTCAAAGGAGGCGGCTTTATGCACGGGATATGGAAAGCGATCGGCAGCTTTGTCCGGCGCGCAGATATGATCCTTCTGAGCCTTTGTATTGCCGCCAGCGTCTTCGGCATTGTGGTCATTTCCAGCGCAACAAACGTCAAGGGCAGCGCGCAGTATGTCCGCACGCAGATCCTTGCGCTGGTTCTTGGTATTATTTTATATGTCTTTTTCACGCTGGTCGACGTCGATATCATTGCCGAGCGGCGCGAGCTGCTGCTGATCTTCTCGGCGATCTTCATTCTTCTGCTGTTCCCCTTCGGCGATACCCGAAGCGGCAACCGTTCCTGGCTGGCGTTCAGCTTCCTGCCGTTTTCCATCCAACCGGCGGAGCTTTGTAAAATTCCATTCATTATGATTCTTGCCAAGACCATGAGCATCCGGCAGAACAAGATCTCGCATATCTCAACGGTCCTGCGGCTCGCAGTCATCACGGTCTTCATGTTTGGCCTGATCGTCGTAGCGTCGGAGGATCTGGGTGTTGCGCTGCAGTATCTGTTTATTTTCGTCATTATGGCGTTTGTCGGCGGCGTGAGCCTTTTGTGGTTCCTCGGCGCGTTTGCAGTGCTGCTTGTAGCTTCTCCATTTTTGTGGCAGTTTCTCAGCTACGACCGGCGCAGCCGTATCTGGGTGCTGTTTGACCCGCGCATCGACCCGGCGGCGCAGGATCAGCGCTACCAGATGAACCGCAGCCTGCGCGCGCTTCAGAACGGCGGGATCACCGGGCAGGGACTGTACCACGGGACGATGGTGCAGAGCGGCACGATCCCCGCGCAGCATACCGACCTGATCTTCTCCTCTATTGGCGAGGAGCTCGGTATGCTCGGCTGCATGGCAGTTCTCATTCTGCTGACGGCCATCATCATCCGTATCATCTATGTCGGCATCAAATCCGGCAACTATATGAACCGGCTCATCTGCGTCGGTATCGCTGGCATGCTGACGGCGCAGGTGTTCATCAACATCGGCGTGTGCATCGGCCTTGTGCCGGTCATCGGCCTGACGCTGCCGTTCTTTTCCTACGGCGGCAGTTCGCTCGTCACAATGTTTTTCGCCATGGGCATTGTATCCGGCATCAATATGCGCCCAGCGCCGGACAGCAGCGCACGGTATATCCGGCCTCCGCTTTCAGCATAAGCGGCACCAGACAATTCTCTTTGAAAGGAGTTATCAACATGAAGGTTATTTTAACACAGGATGTAAGAGGTCAGGGCAAGCGCGGCCAGATGATCGAGGTATCTGACGGCTATGCGCGCAACTTCCTGCTGCCGCGCAAGCTTGCGCAGGAAGCGACCGCAGACAACATCAACACCATGCGCATGAACGACAAGGCCACGCAGGAGCGGCAGGCCAAGGAGCGCGCGGAAGCGCTCGATCTGCGCAACCGCATGAAGGATATGACCGTCGTCGTCACCGCGAAGGGCGGCGGAGCGGGCCGCCTGTTCGGCTCGGTCACGAACACGGAGGTTTCCGAGGCGCTTGCGAAGCAGGCCGGGATCCAGCTGGACAAGCGGAAGATCGTTCTGGACGAGCCGATCAAGTCGGTCGGCGTTTACACCGTCAAGTGCAAGCTCGGCTATGAGATCAATGCAGAACTCAAAATCGAGGTCAAGGAAGCCTAAGTGCGCCTGACCATCATTTCCAGGAAGGATGTGAACATCTATGGATGAGGAACTGCTTCAGCGGCAGGCCCCGCAGGCACTGGAGGCGGAGCAGTCCGTTCTCGGCTCGATGCTGATCGACGAGCGCTGCGTGCCGGACGTGGTCGGTATGCTGCAGCCGGACGATTTCTATCTCCGGCAGAACCGCGAGATCTACGAGACGATCTATACGATGTTCAACTTCTCGGAAAAGATCGACCCCGTTACCGTACTCAATAAGATGAAAGAGCGCGGCGTGTATGACGAGCAGCGCAGCTATGATTACATCGCACAGCTGTTGAAGATCACGCCGACCGCCGCCAATGTCAAGCAGTACTGCACGATCGTGCATGACAAGTCACTGCTGCGCGCGCTGGCGACCGCATCGTCGGAGATCACGGAAATGGTCTACGACGGTGTCGGCACGGCGCAGGAAATGCTCGAAGTTTCGGAGAAAAAGATCTATTCGCTCCGGCGCGGCAACACTGGTGACAGCCTGCAGCACATCGGCAAGGTCATGATCAACGTCTACGACCGGTTGGAAGAGCTGGCGGCCTCCGGCAGCGAGATCCCCGGTCTGTCTACCGGACTTCACGATCTTGACCGCAAGATCAACGGCCTGAACAAGACTGACCTGATTCTGATCGCAGCCCGTCCCGGCATGGGCAAGACGGCTATCGCGCTCAATATCTGCCTGAACGTGGCGAAGACCTATGAAAAGACTGTCGCGTTCTTTTCGCTCGAAATGTCGCGCGAACAGCTGGTCATGCGTCTTCTTTCCACGGAAAGCTTTGTTGAAAACCAGAAGCTTACGACCGGTCATCTGGATGAGGAAGACTGGGGAAAGCTCTCTATCGCCTCGTCCGCGCTCAGCCAGACGGATATCCGCGTGGACGATAACCCGGCTATCACGGTCGCGGAGATCAATGCAAAATGCCGCCGGCTCGACAATCTGGGGCTGGTGCTGATCGACTATCTGCAGTTGATGACCGCCGCCGCGCCCGGCAAATCCGGCGATAACCGCGTAACGGTCGTCAGCGATATTTCCCGTGCGCTCAAGATCATGGCAAAGGAACTGAACGTGCCGGTGATCTGCCTCAGTCAGCTGTCGCGTGCCAATGAATCGCGTACCGACAAGCGGCCGATGCTGTCCGATCTTCGCGAATCCGGCGCTATCGAACAGGACGCAGACTCCGTCATGTTCCTCTACCGCGACGAGTATTATAACCCCAACACGCAGGACAAGAACATTGCCGAGTGCATTGTTGCGAAAAACCGTCACGGCGAGACCGGAACGGTCAAGCTGCAATGGCGGCCGCAGTTCTTCACGTTCTCCGATCTGGAATGGAAGCATGAGGGATAAAATTCTTTCGTGGATGCGCGGGCAGTGCATGACGCAGCCGGGCGATACCGTGATCTGTGCCGTTTCCGGCGGCGCAGATTCCGTCTGTATGCTGCATGTTTTGTTGTCCTTACGGAATACGCTCGGCATTACGGTCGAGGCGGCGCATTTCAATCATCAGCTGCGCGGCGAAGAATCAGACCGCGACGAGGCGTTTGTCCGTACGCTCTGCGCCGAACTGGGCGTCGTGCTCCATGTTGATAACGGTGATGTACGCGCCCGCGCGGCAAAGACGCACGAATCCGTTGAGGAAGCGGCGCGTGCGCTTCGCTACGCGTTCTTCTCTTCCCTGCCAGGTTTAATTGCAACGGCGCACACGCAGGACGACAATCTGGAAACGGTGCTTTTAAATCTCACACGCGGCACCGGTCTTGCCGGACTCTGCGGCATTCCGCCGAGGCGTGAGCGGTTCATCCGGCCCATGCTTGCCGTCTCCCGTGCGGAGATCGAGGCGTATCTCGCGCAAAACGGACTTTCCCATGTGACTGACAGCACCAATTTTCTTCCGGACGCACGGCGCAACCGCCTGCGGCAGTCTGTCATCCCGCTTCTCAAAGCGGAGAATCCATCCCTCTGCGAAACGGCGTTTCGCATGTGCAGGCTTCTGGAAACAGACGAGGTACAGCTTTCCGCGCAGGCGAAAGAGGCGCTGCGGCAGGCCCGCCTGCCGGATGGGATCCGGTGCAGCGCCCTTACCGCGTATCCGGCGGCCGTCCGCACGCGCGCTGTTAAGCTGCTGCTCGGTGAGATCCACGCGCCGAAGCTTTCGGAGCGGCACATCAGTGCCGTCGACCGGCTGCTGTTTTCCGATTGCCCCTCTGCCCGCGCATCTCTGCCGGGCGGATTTACGGCGCGGCGGGAATACGACCGGCTGCTTCTTACTGCCGGCTCCCCTGCCGCATTCGAGCCGGTCACGCTTCTGGCCGGGGAATCCGCCGTTCTTCAGCCGCTCGGGCTCCGTGTTTGCTGCGAATGGCAAGAAAATTTTTCAGAAATTCAAAATACACTCTCCACTTTTGCCGTAAAGTGTGATACGATAGGCTCAACTACACAGATCCTGTTCCGTCCGCGGCGAGCGCACGACGAAATGCGCGTCTCCGGGGGCCGGAAAACGCTGAAAAAGCTCATGATCGACCGCAAGATTCCTCTGGACAGGCGCAGCCTGCTCCCTGTGGCTGCGGACGAGCATGGAATTCTCGGCGTCTACGGGATCGGCGTCAATCTTGATCGTGCAGCCGCCCCTGGCGACCGCGCGGTCATCATCAGAATAGAAGAATTAGAGAAAGAGGATTCGCTGTATGATTAACAAATCTGATATGCTTCAGGACATTGAACGCGTTCTTGTTTCCGAGGAGGAAATCCACGCGCGGATCAAGGAGGTCGGTGCGCAGATCGCGGAGGATTACCGCGGCAAGTGCCCGATCCTTGTCGGCGTGCTCAAGGGCGTCGTCCCGTTCTTTGCGGAAATGGCCAATGCCATCAGCATTCCTGTGCAGGAGGACTTCATGTGCATCACCTCCTTTGAGGGCGGTACGGAATCCACCGGCAAGCTGACGTTCCGCAAGGATATCGATCACGATATCGAAGGGCGGCATGTTCTGATCCTTGAGGATATCATCGACTCCGGCAGCACGCTCAAAATGATCTGCGAAATGTTCCGTGAGCGCAAGCCCGCGTCCATCAGGATCTGCACGCTGCTCGACAAGCCCACGGGCCGCAAGGTCGATCTGAAGCCGGATTACACCTGCTTCACCGTTCCGCCCGCGTTTGTCGTCGGCTTCGGTCTGGATTACGAGGATTATTACCGGAACCTTCCGTTCGTCGGCGTTCTGAAGCCTTCCGTCTATCAGGATCAGTAAGCTGATCTTTCTATCTATTCTTTCAAAAGGAGATACTCCGTGAATCAACAGCCCAAAACCGTACAGACGATCATTCTGATCGCGATTCTGGCGCTGGTGCTTGTGGTGATCTCTTCGTCCCTGCTCACGCAGAACAGCAGCAGGCTTGCCTATTCCGACGTGCTCGACCTGTTCGAAAATGAACGGGTCGAGTCGTTCGTTTTACAGGGCGACACGCTGACCATGACGCTGTATGCCAGCGATACGGCGCAGGCAGGCACGGCAGCCGCCAGGATCGGCGACATTGAGACATTCCACAAGGACCTCGACGAGACCATTGCCGCGCAGAGCGCGTCCGGCATTCTCAAGTCCTACAACTATCTTCCCGCCGTCAACTCCATCTGGCGGTCTGTCCTGCCTTATCTCGTCGTCGGCGTTGCGTTGCTGTTCGTCTGGTTCATCCTGATGAACCGCTCCGGCGGCAGCCCGAACGCCATGTCGCAGTTTACGCGCGCAAACGCCCGCTTCGGCGTTCCGAACGGCGAAGCCGTTACCTTTAAGGACGTTGCAGGCGCGGATGAGGAGAAGGAAGAGCTTTCCGAAATCGTAGAATTCCTGCGCGACCCGGATAAATTCAGACAGCTTGGCGCGAAGATCCCCAAGGGCGTTCTGCTGGTCGGCCCTCCGGGCACCGGCAAGACGCTGCTGGCAAGAGCTGTCGCCGGTGAGGCAAACGTCGCGTTTTTGTCCATTTCCGGCTCCGATTTTGTCGAGCTTTATGTCGGCGTCGGTGCAAGCCGTGTGCGCGACCTGTTCGATCAGGCCAAGCGTGTTGCGCCCGCTATTGTATTCATTGACGAGATCGACGCGGTGGGCCGTCAGCGCGGCGCAGGTCTTGGCGGCGGTCACGACGAGCGCGAGCAGACGCTCAACCAGCTGCTCGTGGAAATGGACGGCTTCTCTGCAAACGAGGGCGTGATCGTCATCGCGGCGACCAACCGCAAGGATATTCTCGACCCCGCCCTGCTTCGTCCCGGACGGTTCGACCGGCAGATCTATGTCGGCGCGCCGGACTGGCGCGGAAGAGCGGAGATATTGCAGGTCCACGCACGCAAAAAGCCGCTGGCAGACAATGTCGATCTGCCCGCCATCGCAAAGGCGACCGCCGGCTTTACCGGCGCCGATCTTGCGAATCTGCTGAACGAGGGTGCACTGCTTGCTGCGCGGAACGGCAAAGCCGCCATCACGCAGCAGGATCTGGAAGCTGCCATGATCAAGGTTATTGCAGGTCCGGAGAAAAAGAGCCGCGTCGTCAGCCACTCCGAAAAAATGCTCACTGCCGTCCATGAGGCCGGACACGCCGTGTGTATGTATTGTCTGGACTCGCAGGATCCCGTGCACCTGATCACCATCATCCCCCGCGCACAGGCGGGCGGTATGACCATCAGCCTGCCGCAGGATGACAAATCCTACGCTTCGCGCAATGAAATGTTCGAGACGGTCGTCTCCTTCCTTGGCGGACGTGTTGCGGAAGCGCTGAAGCTGTGCGATATCTCTACCGGCGCTTCGAACGATCTCCAACGTGCGACAAAACTTGCGCGGGATATGGTCGCGACCTACGGCATGTCGGACGCGATTGGCCCTGTCTCCTATTCGTCGAGTCAGGAGGTCTTCATTGGCCGGGATTACGAAAAAACGAAGCCCTATTCCGAAGCAACGGCAGGCGAGATCGACGTGCAGGTGCAGTCGATCATGCGCGAGGCATACAAGCGCTGCGAGGAGATCCTGACCGCGCATTCGGAACGGCTGGATAAGATCGCGGGCTTCCTGATGGAAAACGAAAATATGAACCGCGCTCAATTTGAGGCGGTCATGCAGGATGAAGCATTGGATGCTCCCGAATCGTAAGGAACCAGCTTGCGCGCCGCAGAGACTGCGGCGCGCAAATCATTTGGAGGACATATGTATTACCGCTCCCTGAACGCGTATCTGCGCGAGACATTCGGCTGCAAGGTCTATAAGCTGGCGCTTTCCGCCGGATGCACCTGTCCGAACCGCGACGGGACGCTCGACGCACGCGGCTGCATCTTTTGCAGCGGAAGCGGTGAATTCGCCGCCTCCGCCGCGCTCCCGGTTTCTGAACAGCTTGCCCAGGCCAAACGCCTTGTCGCGGCAAAGGCCGGGCCGGATGCCCGATATATCGCCTATTTTCAGGATTACAGCAATACCTATGCGCCCGCCGATCAATTAAGGCCGCTGTTTCTGGCCGCAATCGACCGGGATGAGATCTGCGCGCTGTCTATCGCGACCAGACCGGACTGCCTGCCGCCGGAGATCCTCGCGCTGCTCGCGGAGCTGCGGGAAAGGAAGCCTGTCTGGGTCGAGCTTGGCTTACAGACGATCCACGCATCCACTGCGCGGTATATCCGGCGCGGCTATCCCCTTTCCGTGTTTGACAATGCCGTCCGGCAGCTCAAGGCGCTGGATATCCATGTGGTCGCGCATATGATCCTTGGACTTCCCGGCGAAACACCGGAGATGATGGTGCAGACCGCACGCTACATCGGTCAGAGCGGTGCGGACGGCATCAAGCTCCATCTGCTGCACGTTTTGTCCGGGACAGACCTTGCTGAGGACTACGCCGCCGGAAACTTCGAAACCATGACGCTGGATGCGTATCTGTCCGTACTGGAAGACTGTCTGCGCGTGCTGCCGCGCGAGCTGGTCATTCACCGTATGACCGGAGACGGCGCGAAGCGCAGCCTGATCGCTCCCATGTGGAGCGCGGATAAAAAGCGGGTCCTGAATGCGCTCAACCGCCGGTTCCTGTCCGACGATCTGGAACAGGGTTCGGCGCTGCTGCTCTGAACGTTTCTTCGATTCTGAATATTTTTCGAAAATGTCGAATAGAAAAATGATTGACAATCGTGAAAAGGCGTGTTATTCTGATTCAAGAGTAACGAATGCGGGCGAAAAAGCCCGCATTCACGTCGTTTTCGATATTCTCGTTCCAGAATATCGAACTTCGGCGAACTTAGTTCGACTATATCGGAGGAAAGAGAACATGAAAAAAGAAAACCTGTTCGTCATTCTGACCGGCGTTGTCATCGGCATCGCAGCACTCGTGCTGACGGCGCTCGGCAACCCGGCCAACATGGGCTTCTGCATCGCGTGCTTTGAGCGCGACATCGCAGGCGCTGTGGGTCTGCATTCTGCTGCCAAGGTTCAGTATGTCCGCCCGGAGATCATCGGCCTTGTGCTTGGCAGCTTCCTGATGGCGCTGGCCTCTAAGGAATGGAAAGCCAGAGCCGGTTCGTCTCCTGCGCTCCGCTTTGTGCTCGGCGCATTCGTCATGATCGGCGCGCTGGCCTTCCTCGGCTGCCCGCTGCGCATGGTGCTGCGTCTGGCTGGCGGCGATCTGAACGCCGTTGTCGGTCTGGCCGGCTTCGCCGCCGGTATCTTCCTCGGCACGATCTTCATCCGCAAGGGCTTCACGCTTCAGCGGAACTACGCCACCAAGACGCTCGACGGCACGGTGCTGCCCGCTGTCATGGTCGGCCTGCTGATCCTGTTCCTGGCTGTTCCCACGCTGTTCAAGCTCTCTGAGGAGGGCCCCGGCTCCAAGCACGCCCCGTTCCTGATCGCGCTGCTGATCGCGCTGGTTGTTGGCGCGCTGGCACAGAAATCCCGTATCTGCATGGTCGGCGGTCTGCGCGACACGATGATGTTCAAGGATCTGCACCTTCTGTGGGGCTTCATCGCCATTTTCGTCACAGTCCTCATCGGCAATCTCTGCCTGCATAAATTCAATCTTGGCTTCGCCGGACAGCCGGTTGCACATTCCGACCATGTGTGGAACTTCCTCGGTATGCTGCTCGCGGGCTGGGGCTCGGTGCTGCTGGGCGGCTGCCCGCTGCGTCAGCTCATTCTTGCCGGCAGCGGCAACGCGGATTCTGCCGTTACGGTGTTCGGCATGATCGTCGGCGCTGCGTTCGCACATAACTTCGGCCTTGCCGGAAACGCGGCCTCCGAAAGCTCTGCGGGCGGCGTTTCCACCAATGGCCGCGTCGCAGTGGTGCTCGGTATCGTGATCGTGCTGGTGATCTCCATCGTAAACAGCATGAAGAAGCAGGAGGCGCAGAAAAATGGTTGATGCAAGAGGCTATCTCTGCCCCATGCCCGTCGTGATGGTGCAGAACGCGATCAAGAAGGACAATCCCGCTGCATTGGAAGTTCTCGTCGACAACGAAACTGCCGTTGAAAACATCAAGCGCTTTGCCGCGCACAGCGGCTATCAGGCGGCTGCCCGTGAAGACGGCACTGATTATCACCTGACGCTCACGAAGAAATAAGCAATACGCAAAACAAAAAGCCGTGAAATTCCGATGGGACATTCGGAGTTTCACGACTTTTCTGATTTTTGTAGTACGTCAGCCGGCGCTGCAGCGGATGGCAAGCCTTGACTGGCCGCCGACGGTACAGGTGAAGAGTGTCAACGGCCAGCCGCCGCTGGTCATATCGGATATGGCGTAGGGAGAAAGCGTTTCAAGGGAATCGACCTTGTAGCGGAACACAGTCCCGTCCATGTCTGTAAACGTGACCGCATCGCCCGGCTGGAGCTGCGGGAGGGACGCGAAATGGCTGCGGTAATTGTGCCCCGCAATGACGAGATTTTCAAGATACGCGGAGCCGGAGTAGCGGCAGGGCGCGATCTGCAGGCCGGGATAGCTCCATGTGCTGATGATGGGGAGCGACAGGCCGAGCGCGGGGATATCCAGAACGCCGATGTAGCGCTGGCCGTCGATCTCGCGTTCCGGCATGGGCAGCTCCGGATTCAGCACATAATCCGGGACAAATGCCTCCTCTTTCCCCTCTCCAGTGGGAGACTGGGAAAGACTTTCCTGCCGGGGCAGGCCGGGTGTCAGGCGTTCAAGGACAAGCTCGGCAGCGTCGCCTGCGGCTGCATCGCGGCGGAGGTTATAGGCCGTGAGCAGCAGCGCGGCGAGAAGGAGCAGCAGCCCCAGAATCGTGCAAAGCGTTCCGCGTTTAATCATGGTCATTTTTCCTTTTCAAGAGCGTGCCCAAAATCAGAAGCAGCAGCCCCGCCGCAGCGAGCACCGGGACCGGCCACCGGAGAAGCCCCGTCTGCGGAAGCTTCTGATGCTCAGGTGTATTGGTCAGAATGAACGTATCGCCGGTTTCCCGGATGCTTGAAATGTAGCCGGGAACGGCGTTTTCCTGTATTGTCCAGACGATCTCCGTGCCGTCCGGGCTATACCGGGGAAGGCCGCTCCATGTGTACTGCCAGCTGTCCGTGCGGCTGATAGTCCTTGTGTCGCAGACCGTGCCGTCCTTCAGGAGCGTGACCGTGATCGTATCGGGGCGTTTCTGCTCATAGCCCGCGTCGTCCCAGCGCTTGATCACGGTGCGCGTTGTGCTGTCTTCGTCCGGGCTTTGCGGGTTGTAATGTTGGTGTCCGCCGCAACTTTTTCAGCCGTGGCAAGCTCATAAGGTGCTCGCGCACTGTCGCCGGTGTACATCGGGAGCAGATCGGTCTTAACGGTCGGATTGCCGTTTTCGTCGCACTGCATATCGCTGACCTTAAGATCCGCACTGCGGGAAAGAACGAACTTTGCGCCGATCAGCGGAGTCTTGGTCGTGCCATCGATTTTGGAAACGATCATGGCAAACGTCCATGCGTGGACAGAGCTCTCAGGCGTTTTGCCGGTGCCCTCGCCGTTGGGGTTGTTGCTGTACTCAAGATAGGCCGTGTTGGTGTTCTTACCTTCGCCGATGATATAGAAGTCGGCCTTGTCATTCAGAACAGCGGTATAGTTGACGCACAGGTCATTGCCTGCCTCGATCACGCCGTCGGTGATAGCCTGCTTGATATCGATAGAAAGCTCGAAGTGATCGACTTCCTTGCCGTCGACCACGATCTTGCTGGTAACAAGCGAGCAGTATTTACTGTCGAGCTTGTTGTTCGGATCATTCTTGATCTCAATGGAGAAATCCTCCACGGATTTGAAGTGTGGAACAGCAGGGCTTTCAGTGTCTGTAACCGTTCTGAAATTTCTTTGAAATCAATTCGAGACCGACTGTTCATAATCCGGATAATAAGTTGACATAAAATCATTAAGAATTCTTAAATATTCGATTTTTCACGGAAAAAGCGGACATTTCCCGAAAACCACCTATTGCGTTCTGAAAATCATTATGCTACGATATCTATAGAAGATGGGCAGGAACCGCGCGCCGTGCAGCCCCTGCAAAACGGTGCGCGTGTGGGGTTCCACACGTGTACCATGCGCTCCCGGCAAGTAAGCGCCTGCCGGGGATGAAATTAAGGAGGAATTGCTTATGAAAAAACGTTTTGTGGCGCTTCTGCTGTGCCTTGTCATGGTAGTTGGCCTGATTCCGGCGGCGATGGCCGCCGGTCCAGAAGGTGACCGGAATTACATCACATTCAAAGCGAACGATGGAAGCTACGGAAGTTCCAGTGAAAGACTGCAGCAACTCACAGAGAGTGACGTTGCAATTGGCTGGGTCACGCTCCGTGCGAATGACTTTAACAGAGATGGCTACACCTTCCTCGGCTGGAGCACCGAACCCAACGGCCAGAAGATCTATAACGACGGCCAGACTGTTTCCGTAACCGAACTGTTCGGCGGACGCACCTACGCTGTTCTGTACGCTGTCTGGCAAAAGGACGGTGTGACGCCGCCCGTCGGCCCGTACACGGTGACCTACCGGCAGCTTACGGAGGTTTCTCTGACGGATCCCGACGTCGTTGACGCGAATGTCGGCGCCATGTACACGGTCAAGAACTTCCCACAGACATGGACTGTTCCCACAGGCAAGGTATTTGCGGGCTGGACGACGAACGGCAGCAACTTCTATGCGCCCAACGAGAACATTGTCCTCTCCCAGAACACGATTCTGTATCCGGTCTACCGCGATACCGTGTCGACCTGTGAGATCACCTACAACGATGCGCGCGACCAGCAGGAGTGGAAGGTCACGGTCAACGTAGGCGATTTTGTCTACATTGACCTGAACGGCGGCACCGAGGCCTATCTCGACAATGTCAAGATCACCGCTTCCGGCAGCTACACAGTCACGCGCTCCTGCACGCTGACGTTTGCCTACAAGGGAGCGCAGAAGTCTCTGGGCTGGGATTATGACGCGGCAAGAACCCGCTTCACAGCCAGATGGACGGTTTCTAACGTCAAGGTCACATATTATGACTTTGACTATGCGCGCGTCATGGAAGAAACGTTTGCCTATGGCGGTTCCATTACCGTCAACCCGAACGGCGGTACGGCCTATCTGGACGCTACCTATGTGGACAGACAGACTGTGCTGAGCGTGACAAAGAACGCGACGCTCTATGACGCGACCCGCACCGGCTACAAGTTCTACGGTTGGGATAAAACCTATGACCGCAACGGCCAGCCTGTCTTTACCGCCATGTGGACGAAGAACGGTCAGGCGGACACGTATGACATCTTCTACTATGACTTTGATGATGCCAAGAGCGAATATGCCCGCTTCTACGCGAATACGCCCATCGTCATCGATCCGAACGGCGGCACGGCCCGGCTGGATACCATGTCTTTTACAACGAAGCAGTCGTTCCGGATCAACCGGGATTACACGCTCTCCGACGCGGCCCGCACCGGCTATAAGTTCTACGGCTGGGATCTGACAAAGTCCGGCGACACCTATACGTTTACCGCTATGTGGACAAAGAAGGGCGCGTCCGAAACGTATGATGTTTTCTATTATGACTATGACAAAGCCAAGAGTGAGTACGCCCGCTTCTACGTTGATACGCCCATCGTGATCGACCCGAACGGCGGTTCTGCCCGTCTGAACAATATGCCATTCACAAGCAAGCAGTCGTTCAAGATCAATAAGGATTACACACTCTCGGATGCAGCCCGCACCGGCTACACCTTCTATGGCTGGGATCTGACGAAGTCCGGCAATACCTACACCTTCACTGCCATGTGGACGAAGGCCACGAGCACCGTTCCGTACATGCTCAACGGCGAAGATCACTACGCCTATATCAAGGGTTATCCCAACGGCTCGTTCAAGCCCAACGCGACCATCACCCGCGCCGAGGCGGCTTCCATCTTCTACCGCCTCCTGACGGATTCGACCCGCAAGACCTACTCCACCACCTATAACACCTTCAAGGATGTTCCGGCCAAGGCATGGTACAACACGGCTGTGTCCACCATGGCGAAGCTCGGCATCGTCAACGGTGGCTCTGACGGCTATTTCCGTCCGAGCGATCCGATCACCCGCGCGGAGATTGCCGCGATGATCGCCCGCTGCGATGGCAATTCTTACGGAAGCGCCTACACGAACTTCTCCGACGTCAAGGGTCACTGGGCAGCGAGCTATATCGCCAGAGCCTATGAGCTTGGCTGGATCAACGGCTACGGCTCGACCTATGAACCCGACAAGTACATCACCCGCGCCGAGACAGTCGCCATCCTCAACCGCGTTCTGAACCGCGCGCCGCAGACCACCTCGGATCTGCTCAGCGGCCTGAACACCTTCAACGATGTCAGCGTCACGTCCTGGTACTATCTCGATGTCGAGGAGGCTGCCAACAGCCACACCTACACCAGAAAGACCAACGACTATGAGTATTGGGATAAGCTCATCTCCGACCCGAGCTGGCTGTAAGACCTAAATTCCACAAGAGGGGCGGCGAAAGCCGCCCCTCTGCTTTTTCGCTTCATCACCCAAGCGTTAAAACACCGTCACGATCTTCGCGTTTTCCCGGCTTCCGTACCGCCACACATCCAGCCGTCCTTCCGTCTTCGTGAAGCGCAGCGGCTGCGGAGGCACTGTGTCCAGCCGGTGCAGGACGGTCAGCTTCAGCTTGAGCGTCTCCGGGTGAATGGCCTTGATGTACACGCATACCGGCTGGCCGGGTTCCAGTGTATCGTCCCGTTCTGCCAGCCCGCACAGATTCGGTGTCAGCGCAATAAACACGCCATAATCCGTTTTTCCGCAGGCGATCCCCGTCACGGTCTGCCCCGCACGGAACCGCGCCGCGTTTTCCTGCCACGTTCCGAGCAGTTCCCGGAGCGTCAGCCCCACGCGCCGCCGCGCCGGATCAAGCGACTGGATCAAAACGGGCAGCTGCTGCCCGACCCGCAGCAGCTCACGTGGATGCGTCAGCCGCGATACGCAGAGATTCCGCAATCCGAGCAGCCCGACCGCGCCGCAGCCAATATCACAAAACGCGCCGAACGGCGCAAGCCCTGTGACCACGGCAGGCAGAATGTCCCCGGGCCGCTTTTCGCGGAAGATCTGTTCCAGCGCTGCCTCCTGTGCGCTGCGCCGGGACAGAAGCGCCGTCCCATCCGGTGCGAAGCCCATGACAGTAAAACATACGGGCCTTCCCACGCGCGACAGGATCGCGATATCCCGCGTTTCGCCGCCAAGAATGCCGCGCGCGGCCTCTGCACGCGGCATAACCCCTGCGCAGCAGCCGAGTGCGATATGCAGGTCATGCCGCTCGTCGCATTTGATCGCGGGCGCCTGCAAAATTTTCCGCTGCTGCATCGCCAGCAGCAATTCCTCTTTGGTATACCCCTCCGGCTGCGGGTGCAGCCCCTCCGGAAGAAACTGATGCATAAGATCCCCCCAATTCCTGCTCCAATATATGCAGGCATGGGAAGGAAGGAGATAGAACCATGGACGTACAGGTCGGCGATATCCTCGTCATGAAGAAGGAGCACCCCTGCGGCACAAAGCAGTGGCTCGTACTGCGCAGCGGTATGGACTTCCGCCTGCGCTGCACCGGTTGCGGGCATGAGCTGATGCTGCCGCGCAGCAAGGCGGAAAAAAACATCCGCCAGATTCTGCGCGACGGGAAGCAGATCTGACATTACAAGGAAAACATGACGAACGATAGGCCGCAATTCCGCTTGGAATTGCGACCTCTTTTTTTGCTTCTGCGGCGTATGCTTTTGGAACACGGACAAACAGGGGGGAATGCGGATGACAGTCTATGCAGACGAGGCTTTTTTGCTCAATGGTGCGGTGGATTATCTGCTGCTCATCTGCGCGGCAAAGCTTGGCGGCGGCCGGATCGCACGATTACGCCTGCTGGCAGCGGCTCTGTTCGGCGGATTGTACGCGGCAGCGGCGCTGTTCGCCCCGCTGGGCGTTTTGCAGGGACTTCCGATGAAGCTGGTGAGTCTTGTTATCATGCTGCTGATTGCCTTCGGCGCAGGCCGGCAGACGCTCCGCACGGGCCTTCTGTTTCTGGCGGCAGTCTGCGCGTTTGCGGGTGCTGCGGTCTTAGCCGCGCAGCTGTTCGGGACAGGCGTTTTGGTTCTGCCGGGCGGCACGTTCTACGCGGTGAGTGTTCTGGGCCTCCTGCTGCTGGCAGGGCTTCTGTATATGCTCTGCTATACCATCTTTTCCTGCACGGCCCAGCATGGCGGTGAGATCCGGACCATGACGCTTCTGTATGGAGGAAATCAGGTCCCTGTCCGCGCGCTGCACGACACCGGCTGCACGCTCCGCGACCCCATGACCGGCGAACGCGTGCTCGTCGCGGAGGCGGACGCGCTGCGGGCGCTTCTGCCGGATGCGTCCATCACACCCGCCGCGCTTGCAGACCCGGCGGAGCTGCTGCTGCGCCTGAAAACACGCGCCCCCGCGCTTCCGGCGCGGCTTTTGAGCTACAAATGCGTCGGCACGCAGGCAGGCCTGATTTTGTGCCTGCGCTGCGAGATACAGGTCAGGCCGGGCGTCCGGAAACGCTGCCTCGCGGCCTTTTCCCCAACGCCCGTTTCAGACGGAGGAAATTATGATGCGCTGATAGGAGGAACGATTGGATGAAATTAGAGGCTATTTTACAGAAGCTCGGCCTTTTGCAGCCGGGGAAGATCATGTACATCGGCGGCAGCGACGTGCTGCCCGCACCGCTGAAGCCGGAGCAGGAGCGGCAGGCCGTCGCCGCGCTGGAACAGGGCGACGAGGCAGCCAAGCAGCTGCTCATCGAGCATAATCTTCGCCTAGTCGTGTATATCGCGCGCCGGTTCGAAAACACCGGTGTCAATCTGGAGGACCTGATCTCCATCGGAACCATTGGTCTGATCAAGGCCGTCAATACCTTCCGGCCCGACCGGAACATCAAGCTTGCGACGTATTCGTCGCGCTGCATCGAAAACGAGATTCTGATGCACATCCGCAAAATCGCCAACCAGAAGACGGAGGTTTCGCTCGACGAGCCGATCAATACCGACTGGGACGGCAACGAGCTGCTGCTGTCCGATGTGCTCGGCACAGACGGCGATATCGTTATGCGGCCGCTGGAGGACGACGTCGACCACCAGCTTCTTCGTCAGGCGCTCGGACGCCTCCCGGAACGGGAAAAGCAGATCGTCTGCATGCGCTTCGGCCTCGGCGGGCGGCAGGAGAAGACGCAGAAGGAGGTCGCGGATATCATGGGCATTTCGCAGTCGTATATTTCCAGGCTCGAAAAGCGCATCATGTTGCGCCTGCGCCGCGAGATCTCACGGCAGATCTACAGCTGAGAGGGACTTGCAAAACAGATTCAAATGTGATATAAATTTATCGATACAATATATCGATATCAGCAAAGGAAGCGGTTTCATGGAGAAAGAAATATCCCGCGCAACGCTTAAGCGCCTGCCGACCTATCTGGCCTATCTGAAAGCCATGCCGGACAGCAGCGGCGTCAATATCTCCGCCACGGCGCTTGCGGCGGGGCTGCACATGGGCGAGGTGCAGGTGCGCAAGGATCTTGCGCTCGTCTCCTCCGGCGGCCGCCCGAAGATCGGCTATAACCGCGCGGCGCTGATCGCCGATATCGAGCAGTTCCTGGGCTACGGCAACACAAATGACGCCGTTCTGATCGGCGCGGGCAAGCTTGGCCGCGCGCTGCTGGGGTATTCCGGCTTTGCGGAGTACGGCCTCAATATCGTCGCGGCGTTTGATGAAAACGACGCTATCATCGGCACCTCCAAGAGCGGCAAGCCCATCATGCACCTGTCGCGCCTCGGCGAGGTCTGCCGCCGCGACCAGATCAAGATCGGCATCATCACCGTCCCGGCAGAGCAGGCCCAGAGCGTCTGCGATCTGCTCATCAGCAACGGGATCCTCGCCATCTGGAATTTCGCCCCCAAGCACCTGAACGTGCCAGACCACATCCTCGTCCAGAACGAAAACATGGCTGCTTCCCTCGCCCTGCTCTGCAAACACCTCAACGAGCAGATGAAATCCGAAAAATGACACAGTTTCGGAAGTTTTTTCTTGAATTTCCGCGTGCCATGCTGTATAATAACACAGCAATGCCGGTGTGTTGGAATGGTAGACGAGGCGGACTCAAAATCCGTTGGGGTAACACTCGTGTGGGTTCGAGTCCCACCACCGGCACCACTCAGAAATGACCTTTGTATGTCAGATGAACGCGCAAGCGCGTTCATCTCGACAGCAAAGGTCTTTCTTCGTTCAAACCCGCAATCGCTTCGCTGGATTGCGGGTTTGTATTCCAAATTTGGCAGTTGATCCATAGTGTTCACATGGCACACCGTCGCCGCGAACTGTGCAGGTTCGCGGCGATTTTTTATGCTGGAAAACAGTCCAGGATCGCGTTTGCAGAGGACACCTTGGAACTGTAATCCAGATGCGTGTAGATATTTGAGGTTGTGGAAATGTCGCTATGCCCCAGCCATTCCTGAATGTCTTTCAAGCTGACACCGTTTGCATAGAGTACTTCCGGTTCATGAGCGGCAGTGAGGACGTAGAGCGGAAATACATCCCGGAGCCGGAATTTGTCCCCTCCGTCACATATTTTACCCACGACACCGGCATCATGTCTGCCTCAGTAGCCCGGGATTTCCACTACCTTCTGCTCATGCCGGAGCCGGAGCGCTATATCACTGTCTCACTGGCCGCTCAGCAGCTGGGGATCAGTCAGCAGGAGGCTGAGCAGATCCTTTCGGAATTCTACACCCGGCGGCTGCGACAGGGTAGAATAAACATTCCGGTTTCCCGGCACAGGGCACACACCCACACCGTCCGGAAACGCACCGGAGGATATAAAACGCCGCCTGTCGGAGCAATTCCGACAGGCGGCGATCCCTTTCTGGATACAGAGCTGCCTCAGATGATTTTGGAGCATCATGCTGAGGCAGCCCCTTTTATGTAGGAAGCTGGTTATTTTTCGTTTCATGCTTTGGAACGCCTACGTCGGAGGCGGCTTCCATCTTGAACTTGTCCATGGCTTCACGGGCTTCCGGGATGTTGATGTTGGAAGAGTTACGGTTCGTCATAGTTCTGCATCTCCTTACTTGTTTTGGGGAAATCCGTTTTGATTTCCTACAACCGTAGTTTGACCCGATGCAGGTTTGTTATGAATGGGAATTCGCGGGTCGGCTTCCATGAAATTTTTTGATGCGCATTTGTTCCGCGAATAAAAAGAGATACGGACAGTAGAATCATACTTGCATCCGGCGCATGGCTATGCTATACTGTTGGTGTACACACCAAAAGCGAAGGATGTGATCCGGATCAGCATTACAAGCGCAAGCCTGCCCGCGAAAAAACGAATTCTGACCGTCTGCGTCAGGCTCTTTCTGGAAAAGGGCTACCGGCGGACGACGCTGGCGGAGATCATTGAAAAGGCCGAGGTTTCCTACAGCACGTTCCAGAACATTTTCCGCGCCAAGGACGGCGTGCTGACGGAGCTGGTGGAGTTCATGTTCTCCAATCAGTTCGCCATGGCGCGCAGCATGACGGGCGCGCAGCTGCCGCCGGTGTATACCTACGCCGTAGAAACGGCCATTCAGATGACACTGACGGAGCTGAACGAAAATCTGCGCGAGATCTACATCGAAGCCTACACGCAGAAGGAGGCTTCGGACTACATCTTCCGCGAGACGGCGAAGGAGCTGCAGCAGATCTTCGGCCCGTACCAGCCGGGACGGACGGCGCGGGATTTTTACGACATGGAGATCGGTTCGGCCAGCATCATGCGCGGCTACATGGCGCACCCGTGCGACGCAGAGCTGACGCTGGAAAAGAAGCTGCGGCTGTTTTTCTGCATGAGCCTGCGGGCCTATCGCGTCCCGGAGGACGAGCTGGAGCAGGTCATCCGCTTCGTCGAGGGACTGGACATCCGCGCCATCGCGGAACGGGTCATGCACGCGCTGTTCGAGGCGCTGGCTATGCGATTTGAATTTTCCCTGCAGGGAATCACGGAAACGGAGGAACACAAATGAAAAAACGACTGTTCAGAAATCTTCTTATGCTCGGGCTGCTGCTGATCACCCTGACGGCGGCGGTGTCGGCGGCAACATTTAACGGCCTGTTTTATAAGGAAGCTGATCCATCATCTAATATAGATTGGGACAAAGCGCCGGCAGAGCAAATCAACATGACCGCTACATTTTATTGCAATACATGCCGCTCCAATACTACTGTGATAGACCCGGCCTCCCCCAAAATAACACTGACCGGCATTCAGTTTCCAGCGGGCAGTGATTACCACAGCATGACATTGACTGTCGCCATAGAACAATTTAAGTGTACCAAGTGCAACACCACGATTAGGCCTATCAGGGATTTAAAGGTTACATTCAACAGCGGGAGTAACTACTTTTGCCACTCCGGCTACTCCCAGCTGCCTCTGGAAGCCTCCAGCTCGGCATCAATAGAATACGGCAGGATCGAGTTTGCTATAGGAACTGCACCGCACTTTAAGCTGGAGCAGTGTTCGCCGCGCGACGCCACTTGTGCCCAAGTTGGCATTAGGGACAATGTAAATTGTAAGCACTGCGATGGTTGCGGCAAGTATTTTGATCCTGATGGGGCGGAGATTGCGGCAAGTACAGTCGAGATTGAAAAAACGCCGCATACATATAATTTGACAACGGGCAAGTGTACAGCATGCGGCGCGCAGGCCCCGGCGCATCTGGGCAATCAATTTTATGCGACGTTCGAAGCCGCTTTGGAGGCATATAATGCCGGAAGCGGCGGTACGCTCACTGTTTATTCCCTGCCTGAGAATGCAACGATCGATCTGGAGAGATCCGGTAAGCTTGTTATCAACAATGGTGCTGCCGCTTCCAAGATTACGATGAGCGATGGTCTTACAGTGACCATTGAGAACGCCGGCACGATCAACTCGATTGAAATGAACCAGTCCGGTACAGTAACCATCAAGAACTCCGGCACGATCAGCTCGATCGAAATGGACAAGCCCGGCACGCTGACCATCGAAAACAGCGGCAAAATTACCTCGATCAAAACCCCGGCCAGAATGACCGGAACGGGCACGCGGACGCTCAACATCACAAATGGCAGCAGCGGTGTCATTGATGAGATCAACGCACCGAATACGACGATCACCGTCCGGAATGACGGTACGATCGGACTGCTGAGAGGTTACTTCCCTTCAGAGGACAAGGATCCGTTTCGAGAAAATATGGTCACGTTACAGCGCGGCGCGGGCGTCTATAACAAGATTCACTCAGTAGCTCCATGGACTGGAGATGATGGATATACACCCAAGACAGCGGATTTCAGCAAGCTTCTCTCAGCTGGTGATTATTTCTATCTCCCAGGCATGGAAACTCCTTGGCAGCGAGGTACGACTATTGACGATGACGATATAATCGGTGCAATCATGCTCCAAAACGCGTATTTTACCGGTCTGCCGTTCAGCAGTATTGAAGTAACCGGCACGGCTGGCAACTCCGCCCCGGTCAAGCTTAAACCGGACGAGAATGGCCGCCTCACCATGACGGTAGCCGCGGGGCAGGATGTCACGCTGACCGGCGATGTCTTGCTTCCGGATCAGGGACTGAAGTCGGATAAAGCAAAATTGGCCTATAGCTGGACCTGCAATGCCCCCGGAGGCAGCGGATCCGGAAATGTATTCACGTTTGAGGATATCCTGTATGGCGAATATGATCTGACGCTGACGGTGACGGACAATCAGTACCACCATTTGAAAAAAGTAAACATCCATATCAAAGCGGAGAAACCAGCGGGCGAGAAAATCGAGCTTTTCTTCAGAATACCGTCATCTGGGGACGTCTTCACAAAGATCTATGACGGCACCACCGCCAAGCCAAAGCCGCCACATCAGGTGGAGATCGAATTCTATGTCAAAAACAATTCCGATGTCGAGCGCACGATTCTGGTGCCTTCGGATTGCTATGAACCGACCATCAACTACGCGAGTCCAAATTGCTCAAACGACAACCCGATCACGGTCAAGGTGGAGCTGACTGCGAAGGGCAAGGAAAACTATACGTTAGTCAACAAGACGGTGACCGTGCCCGGAAAGATCACGCAGACAGCTCCTTCTTACAAGATAAGTCAAACTAAAGGAGCTCATGTCGGCGACTCCGTTTTCCAGCGTCTTACGTTCGCGGGATTCTGGTACGGGCGCGATACAGAACGTCAACCCCTATTTACTCCTGTTACCCCCGGAACGACTATCATGGTAGAGGATGAACCGCTTTCCGTCACGTTCTATCGTCTTCATCCGGAAAACATCAATGGCGAATGGCAGGGTCAGATAACGGACTTCATACACGACCCGTCGATGAACGAGGAGCTGACAACGGACTCCACCTTTACAGCTGTGGGCAAATATTATGTCTATGCCGTCGTGCAGCCGACCCGGAATTTCGAGGGAGTAGAAAAAACGGGTTGCCTCGTGATCAATGTTCAGAACACGGAAGCGAGCTCCGATCATCACACAAACTATACACCTTGGGACGGCACGTTCACTGCCCGTGTCCCCGTCGCGGCAAACGAGACGAAATCCGTCTACCTGTCCAGTTCCCTCCCCACTATCTACACCGAGCTGCTGCTCGGTCAGGGGAAGAAGCTCACGCTGTGTCTGAACGGCAAGACGCTGTCCGCGACGAACGGCGTCACCAATTATAACCATATCCGCGTGACCGACAGCGCGGCGCTGGCCATTGACGACTGCGTCGGAACCGGAACAGTCAAGGGCGCCGCCGTCAACGGCGGCTGGGGCGGCATCGCGTATGTGAAAGACGGCACGCTCACGATCAAGAACGGCAAATTCACCGGCGGCACCGCGTCGACCGGCGGCGGCGCGATCGTGGTAGAAGCGGGCGGCACGCTGATCATCGACGGCGGCGAAATTTCCGGCAACACCGTCACAAGCGGAAACGGCGGCGCGATCTACATCAAGGACGGCGGCACCGTCACCATCACCGACGGCAAGATCACGGATAACCACGTCACAAACGGCAATGGCGGCGCGATCTACGTCGCAAAGGGCGGCACGCTGAACCTCTATGGCGGCACAATCACCGGCAACACGGCCTCCGGTCTCGGCGGCGGTATCTACGCCGAAGCGGGCGGCAGGGTGAACATTCAGGGTGCGCCCGTCGTCACGGGCAACACCGCTGGCGGCAAGGCCAACAACGTCTATGTCTGTGTCGACAGCACCTCTCCCCTGCTCACGATCTCCGGTGAACTGACAGACGGCGCAAAGCTCGGCGTCAGCACCGACGCTTCGTACCCCGTGCTTCTTGCGGGCAGTACGCAGGATTACAGCGCGTATTTCACCCCGGACGATCCGGACGCGTTCGTGCTCTTCTCCGGCAGTGCGCTGAACCTGTGCGCAAAGCCCTCGGCCACGCTGGAGGGCGACACGCTGACCGTCTCGACCGGCAGCAATTATAAGTCCGATGCGTTTGTGCTGTTTGTGGCAGAATATGGCGCGGACGGCCGGCTGCTCGCCGTACACAGCGAGAAGATCACAGCTGAGTCCGGCACGTATACCTTCAAAGTGCAGCCCGGCGCGACGATCAAATGCTTCCTGCTCCACGCCGACACCTACGCCCCGCTGTTCGCGGCCTTCTCCCCCAAGGCATAAGCACTATCGCAAAAGTCCGACGGATGGAACTCCCATCCGCCGGACTTTATTTTGATAACTGCTCCCGCGCTCTGCGAGAAGCCGGAGCATTCGTTTTGCTTCGTTTACTTTAAAAAGCATAAAACCCCGCCGCAGAATTGCTCTGCGGCGGGGTTCACTTATGTGCAAAAACAGCCGAAAAGCCCTATTCTAAGCGGTTCCCGGCGTTTTTCGGGCATAGAAAAATCCACCGTAATTCTATCAAAATTACGGTGGACTTATGGCGGAGTGGGAGGGATTCGAACCCTCGGACGGCTTTTGACCGTCACACGATTTCCAGTCGTGCTCGTTATGACCGCTTCGATACCACTCCATGATATCAGCTGGCCGTGTCATACCCCGGACAGCCTTAATATCATACACAAAAGGCGCCCGTTTGTCAAGGGTTACTTTTGAATTTCTTCAAATAATGCGCGAAGCTCTGTGTCTGTCAGCGGCCGGTACTGGCCGGACTTCAGATCGCCGAGTGTGAGCGGGCCCTCCTGTATGCGTCGCAGGCGTGTGACAGTCAGCTCTGCGCGTTCGCAGAGCCTGCGGATCTGCCGGTTACGGCCCTCATGGATCGTGATGCGGAAAAGCGCGGCCGTGCCAGCTTCGTGCAGAAGCTGCACAGCAGCGGGAGAAGTCTTGCGGCCATCAATTTCGATGGGCTGTGATAGAGCCTGCTCCTTCCCTGCTATGTATCCGCTGACCCAGACGAGATAGGTCTTGTCAATGCTCTTTTTCGGGTGCATGAGGGCGTTTGCAAGTGCGCCGTCGTTCGTCATAAGCAGAAGGCCCTCGGAGTTATAATCCAGACGCCCGACAGGATACACGCGCTCCGGCACGTCCGCGACAAGCTCTGCAACGGAGCGCCTGCCCTTTTCATCGTACATGGTGGTCACGAAGCCGCGCGGCTTGCACAGCATGAGATAAACCGGCTGCGGTTCCTGTCGCGTTCTGACGCGCACGCCGTCCAGCTCGATCACGTCCTCCCCCGCGTCGGCCTGCTCGCCGATGCGTGCGGTGTTGCCGTTGACGCGGACGCGGCCCGCCGCAATCAGCTCCTCCGCCCTGCGGCGCGAGACGCCTGCGCAGCGCGCCAGAATTTTTTGCAGTCGTTCTTCTTCCATACGATCCTCCTGTTCTGCGGATAGACGGGCGTGTCGCGCCCAAGAACGGCAAAGCCGTAGTCCAGAAGCGCAGTGTGGTCGCGCCAGTCGTCCGGGTCCGAGATAGTGACGGCGATGAGCATCCTGCCGTCACGCTCGGCAGCACTGACGAGAATGCGGCCCGCATGGCGGGTATAACCGGTCTTGACGCCGATACAGCCGTCATAGCGCCAAAGCAGCTTGTTGTGATTGGTAAGCGTCCGGCCCGCACAGACCGCAGTTTTGGTCGAGACGACCGCGCGGAGCTGTGCGTTTTGCAGCGCTGCCTGCGCAAGGTGGGCCAGATCAAGCGCAGTGGAATAATTTTCGCCGCTGTCCAGCCCGTGCGGGTTGGCAAAGTGCGTCTGCGTCAGGCCCAGCGCACGGGCGCGCAGATTCATCTGGCGGACAAACGCTGCTTCGCTGCCGGAAACGGAGATTGCCAGCGTCAGGGCGGCATCATTGCCGGAATGGAGCATCATGCCGTAGAGCAGATCGCGGCGCGTCAGCGTCTCATCCTTTTTCAGGTACATACTGGAGCCTTCCAGCCCTACGGCGGCGTCCGGCACGGTCACAGTTCTGTCCAGTTCTCCCGCTTCGCAGACGAGAAGACCGGTCATGATCTTTGTCGTGCTGGCGATCAGCGCGCGCTGCTCGCCGTTTTTCACGTAAAGGCACTCCCCTGTCGTCCCGTCGAGCAGTGCGGCGCTTTTGGCCGACACCTGCGGAGGCGGCGCGAGCTGTGCGGCGCTGGATATACCCGCCGCGCCGAGGAAAAAGGCGGCGGCGCAGAGTGCCGCCGCCGCTTGCCGGATCGTTTTTTGACCGCTGCGTTTCATTCTGCATCACCCTGCCGGGAGTTTGTGCAGAATACGCGGGTTTTATGCTTCTTCCGCTGCCTTTTCTGTCTCTTTTGCGGCTTTCTTTTCCGCAAAATATGCCTCGCCCTTTTCCAGCAGATCGGGCAGCAGCTCGATCAGGCGGTCGACCGACGTGGAGGCTGGCTCCGCGACCGGGAGCATACGCACGTTCTCGCCGCGGATCACAAGAAATGCGACCGGCGTGATCTTGATTCCCGCGCCTGCTCCGCCGCCGAAGGAATTATCGCGGTTCGCGGGCATATTTTTCGTTGCGAAATCGCTGCCGCCCCCGCCATAGCCGATGGAAACCTTGGTCACGGGGATGATCGTCACGCCGCCGGGCGTGGTGATGGGGCTGCCGACGACCGTGTTGACATCGATCATATCTTTAATCTTGCTCATGGTATTGGTCATCATATCAGACAGAGGATGTTCCATACTTTACACCGCCTTTTTTCGTTCGTTCAGAATTTTCAGGAACCGGATGCCAGCGCGCAGCGCAAGGGCCAGCGACCGACCGATGGTGATCGTGGTCACAAGATGCGCGTCGACCTGTGTGTTGCTTATAGTATAATCGAGCGCGGGCCGAATGTCACGCTTTTTTATGACGAAAAGCCGCTCTAAAGACGGCGTGATCGCGCCGATGGCGGCCCAGGCCCGGCCATAGCCCATAGCGGCCTTTGCCGGATCGTCGCTGCCGCCGATACGGACATACAGCGTCAGTTCGTTCACGCGGAGCTTGCGGCGCAGATCGCCGAGCGTATCAAGCACAATATCCAGCAGCTGCAAAATTCCGTCCACGCCGCCGGAAAGGATCGGATTTGGCTTTTTTTCCTGCGAAGCGGCTTTTTCCGGTGCCTTTTCCGGTTTCTTTTGCTGTTTTTGCTGTTTCTTTTTCTTTTTTGGCTTCTGCGGCAGAAGCTGAAGGCGGATGGGGCCGAGCTTCGCCGCAAGAAATACGCCCTCCGCATTATAGCGCGCATCAACGCCGACGGGAATGCAGCCGATCAGCACAAGGGCAGCAAATATCGCAAGAAGCGTCATCCACCATGTCCAAGTCATAGCGGGATCTCCTGCTGCACAGGCGCTGATGCATCCGGCTGCGTGGACTCCTCCTGCTTCTGCTCCAGTGGCTCGACCTGCGAGGGATCGACGTGCAGGTCGACCTTTTCAATCTCCGGCAGCTCGGCCAGCGATTCCAGGCCGAACACGCGCAGGAAGTCCGGCGTCGTCTCATAGACGATGGGGCGGCCCGGCACGTTCAGCCGTCCGCATTCGCGGATGAGCTTTTTTGTCACAAGGGCACTGACGCAGTAAGCGCTGTCAACGCCGCGGATCTGTTCGACAAGCGCCTTTGTCGCGGGCTGGTAATACGCGATGACCGTCAGCGTTTCCAGCTGCGACGGCGAAAGCTTCGGCGGCTTGCGCGTTTCAAGTGTTTTGGTCACATATTCCGCCATTTCCGGCGACGAGCACATCTGATAGGCGTTTTCCAGCCGCACAATGCGGATGCCGCTGCGGTTGAAGCTCAGCTCGTCCATCAGCGTCTTGCACGCTTCGTGGATTTCTGCTTCATCGTGTTCGAGCGTCTGGCTCAGGCGTTTGGCGTCCACCGGCTCTCCGGCGGCAAACAAAACGGCCATCAATGCCCGCTGTAAATCATTCTGCTCCAAGATTAGCCTCCTGATCAGGAAATGTCCGTCTGCACGTCGGCATCCGGCGCTTTTAGAAAGGTAACCGCCATATCGCCGCGTTCATCCTCTCCGATGGAAACGGAGCGAAGGCGGCACAGCTCCAGCACGGCGAGGAACGTTGCCACGATCTCCGACCGGCTGCGGCTGCCCTTGAACAGGGACAGAAAGCGCATGACACCGTGGGCAAGCAGGCGGCTGATGACCTGTTTGGCCTTCTGCGTGACCGGGTACGGCTCTGTGCCGACGATCCCGGCGAAGTTGGACGCGGGCGGCGGCAGACGGCGCTCCGTCCGGTCCTGCATGGCAGCAAGCGCGGCGGTCAGATCGGACTTGTCGTGCCGGTAGCGGTAGGTTCTGTCCGGCTGGTACGGCTCCGGCCCCTTGGTGAACAGGCCGAGGCCAAGCTCATTGCGCACGGCCAGCTGCTTCGCGGCCTTCTGGATCTGCTGATATGCATCCTGCCGCTGTCGCTTCTGGAGGGATTCGACGAGCTTGTCCATCTCGCTCTGCGCTTCCTCCTGCTCCGCCTTGGATAGGAGCATCCGCGTTTTGATATACATGAGATAGGACGCCATGGCGATAAACTCGCTGGCAATTTCCATATCCATGCGCTTCATTTCGTCCAGATACGCCAGATACTGCTCCAGAATAGCGGAGATCTGGATATCCTGTATTTCAATTTTATTCTTGCTCAGCAGCAGCAGGATCACGTCCAGCGGGCCGTCGAAGTCCTCGAGCGTCTCGCCCTTCGCGTGCACGACGCTGCCGAGATGGTATCGCGGTTCATCCATGCAGATATAACTCCAAAAAATAAGTTCAGCGCAGCGCAAGCAGCAGCCGCACCGGCCATGTGCCGATGGCTTCCAGCCCATTCAGCAGCCCGTCACGCAAGAATTCCAGCGGCACATCGAGTACGCCGGTCAGGAGCAGGAGCATCAGAAGCGCCATGCCATAGCGCTCATAGCGCATGAGCCAGAGATAGGCCTTGTCGGACAGGCAGGAAAAGAGCACCTTCGACCCATCGAGCGGCGGGATGGGAAAGACGTTGAACACGGCAAGGCCCGCCGAAATGATCTCGACATAGTAGAAAAAGAGTGCGAAGACATAGACGGCTGTCGAGCCGGAGAAGTAGTACCAGTAGGCAAGCACACCGTAGAGCAGCACAGCCAGATAGGCCAGCAGAACGTTGGACAGCGGGCCTGCTGCAGCGGTGAGCGCCATGTCGCGCTTGGGATGCTTGAAATACCGCATATCGACCGGGACGGGCTTCGCCCAGCCGAAGCGGAACAGCGCCATCATAAGCAGACCGCCGATATCAATATGCCGCAGCGGGTTGAGTGTCAGCCGTCCTGCACGCTTTGCCGTCGGGTCGCCGAGCCAATAGGCCACGAGTCCGTGGCACGTCTCATGAAACGTGATGCACAGCAGCGACGCGGCGACGAGCACCGCCGTCTGCCATACGCCGTCAAACTGGAGCTGCTTCAGCCATGCTACAAATCCGTCCAAATCAAATCTCCTGTCTGTCGATCATGGGTTCACACCAGCTCGATCTGCTTTGCAGCGGTGAGCGGCGTGTTTTTCTCTGCGTCCAACTGGAACACGCGGACAAAGCCGGTCTTCGTACCTCGCAGAACGACGGAAATACGCGTATCCAAACTTTGCACGGGTACGTATTGGACATCGACCATCCGCCCGTCCGCGTCATAAAGCGCGATCAGGTGCAGGCCGGTGAACTCCGGGTCATAACTGACGTTCACGCCCTCGTCTGAGACGGAAACCTCCGGCGCGGGACGAGAAACAGCGAACGAATAGCTGCCGATCGCCGTATAGGCGATTCTGAAATAAACGCGCGGCCCCTTTTCCAGCGTGAGAGAAACGCCGCTGTCGGGCCGGGAGGCGCTGAAATGGCGATACAGCTCCCACACGGCGTTTTCGCCCAATTTGTACAGCCAGCCGCTTTCACCGGCTGCGTGGAATACATAGCTTCCGGCAGCAGGCGCGGTGAAGCTGAAAAAGCGCTCATAACCGGTGAACGCAGCGTTGAAGCGAACCGGACTGCAAAGCCCGATCTCCTGTGCCCGCGTGACCTCGACCGTATACGAAGCCTCAGCCTGAACGCAGAACAGAGCGGTTTCTCCTGCTTCCAGATAGAAGCCGCGCTGGAGCATCGTGCCCTCTCTTCCGGCTTTGGGCAATACGTCGGTCGTATCGTATAGCGCGCCCGTTTCGGCTCCCTGAACCGTCAGGGTGTAAACGCCGTCGGACGGGGCCGTGAATTCCCAGACAGACGCATCTGCGCCTCCGTTCTGCGGCGCATCCGTCAAAATGCGAGCCGCCGTAGGAGCCGGGCAGTCGTTCCACGCGCCATAGGTCGTATCGTCTTCAGATACGATAAATGTGCGGAAGGAATAGTCTGCTCCCGCATCGGCCTTAAACGACAGGCAGAGCTGTCTGGACTTGACGCTGTCAAAATTCGCAGAAAATGAAACGCGTTCCGTCTGTTCCTGTCCCGCTTTGCGGTACTCGATGCCAAATTCTGCGCTTCCTTCTGCGGCAGCACATTCCAGAACGACTGCGCAGCGATTGCTGCCGCGGAACGTCGTTCCAGTGGAAACGAACGGCTTGTCCGCATTGACCTGAAGCGTACTGAGCTTCACGGTTTTGCTGCCGTATTCATATACGGCTTCGCCATAGATCGCATACTGGCCGGGCAGAAGCTCCGCGCTCCAGCTTGCAACACGGCAGGGCGCATTCTCTGTAGATTCTCCATACGCCATGCGCATAGCCTCGCCGCGCCAGAGGTCGATCCGCAGATTATCGGAGCTTCGGATCGCATAAACAGCCGGCGTCACCGTAATGGAAGGCGTGCAGGTCGTGAAATTGGAAATATAAAAGCTGAATTGCTCCCCTGCTGCCAGCGTGTTCTGTCCGTAAGCAATCGCCGAGCAGATGCCGGTATTGTCATCGGCAGCCAATGTATACACCCTATGGTACAGCAGCTTCCGGCTTCCCGCATCAAGCGTCACGCACGCAAGCGACGGGTCGACCGGCCGCAGCACCACAAGGGTCCGAACAGCCGTTGTCATGCCCTCGTACCGGACGGATTCCGGCTGCTGATAGCCCTGATACGCCAGCACCCAGTCGTCATACAGAACCGAGTCGTATTTTTCGTAGACGGACCACGTCAGCTCCGTCCCGGCAGGATACAGGGAATCGACGCCGCCGAAGCGCAGCGTGCCATTGCCGCCCGTTCTTCCATCGAACTCGGGAATGGATACGGACACGGACGCGTTCGAGGCGTCCGGCGCGGCAGCGCTGACGGTAAAGGAAATGGAACGCGTGTTGTTCAGAAGATATGCTTCCGATATGCCGCTGGCCGTTACGCGGATCGTGGCTTCATAGCTGCCGGCAGCAAGGGAATTACAGGTTTCCGAAAGCTTGACATAGGCATTGGCCTGGAATCTGCTGACGGAGCGCTGGCTGGTTTTTTCCCAGACGGTCTGGCCGTTCTGCGTGATCGTTGTGACGATTTGCAGGCTTGCGCTGCTCAGGTTCACTGCGCTGTTGTTCAGCGCGATCCCGCCGATTTTGAAGGATTGGTTGGCAGGGATCGTATCAATGCCAAGCTCCAGATCATCAAACGTGGAAGCGCGGACATACAGATCCTGAACGGAAAAATCCGCCGAGGTGTTTTTGTTGTGGGTACCGGAAGCGTCCTGCTCCAGCTCTGCGCGGTAGGGTTCCAGAACGGTAAAGCTTTCGAGCCGCCACGGGAACGTCGAGGGATAGTCCAGCTCCCAGCTGTCGGCGCCGAAGCCGTCGAACATCCCGTCCATCATCATGACGCGCAGCCGGTTCGGCGCCTGGCGGCGCAGTGCGCCGTCGTATTTATCGGAATCAGAATCGGAAATGAAAATGGCGGGATAGGCTTCCTTGCTGTAGGGGCTGGCGGACGTGTCGTGCAGATAGCCCCAGAGCGTGATAGCGTGGCCGCCGATGCGGAACGAGGAGAGATAGTTGCCGATGGAAATGCCGACGGCGCAGTCGCGCTCCAGCGCGTCAAGCACCGGCCGCAGATTGTCGATGTGGTTGGAAATTTCATAGGTCTGGTACAGACTGTCGGTGGGATACTCGGAAAGATACTTTCCGGATTCTCCCGGCGCGCGCAGCTGCGCCCAGCCGTCATTGCCCTGCATGGCGTAATAGCCGTTGAAGAACCAGTCCAGCCCGTATGTATACGAGCCGCCCGCGTCTGTAAACGCTGAAATGAACGACTCAAACAGATCGTCCTCTGTCCGGAAGCCCGCTTCGCTCCCCCAGCCGCTGAACCGGAGCATATTGGACGAAGCGGCAGCCCAGCAGAGGTTGGCGTCCGAGGCAATCTCCCCTTCCGCAACATCTGTGAATTCCTTTTCCGCGTCAATGAAGTCCACGTTGGTGAGGCTGAAATAGCGGTCCTCCAGCGCACTGGCCGTCAGCTCTGTCTGCACCTGCTCCAGCGTCGATTCTGTCAGGCCGGTCAGGAAAATTTCCCGCGTATCGTCGATGGAAAACGTGGTCTTGTAAAAACCGGTGCAGGTGGGCGCGCCGCCGCTCATCACGGCGGCATCCGGCTCGGAGAAGCCGACGGGCGTGACGGTCATCAGCAGCCGTCCGTTATAATAGATCGAATAAGAGGCGATTTTTGCAGAGCGGACGGAATTCGCAAGCCCGTCCGGATTCAGAACGCCGCTCCGCGTAAGGGTATTTCCGTCTGTGTCCTCCATACGGGTCGTAAAGCCCGGCTCCGGGTCGAGCCGCAGCGCAGCCAGCGTCTCCTGCGCGGCAAATACCTGTGTGCAGAGCAGGACCAGCAGCGCAGCCAGCAGCAGACCGCGCACAAAACGCCGATTCATAAGCAACTCCTCAATTTCTTTATTTCTTTCTAAATAATAGTATTATATCACCGGAAGCCCGTGACCGCAAGAGTAGAAATCAGGCCGTGCGCTGTGCCGTTTCAGGCAAAAACCCGTCTGTGCACAGATTGACTTTGCTGCGCTTGTCTGGTATTCTTATGGTGTATTTATGCTGCGGCGCAGGAGGTCAAGCTATGTCCGCTTACACCAAGCAAGCCATTAAAAATTCATTTTTGAAGCTGCTTAATGACCGGCCGCTCAATCAGGTCACGGTCAAGGCAATCGTGGAGGACTGCGGCATCAACCGCAACACGTTTTATTATCATTTTACCGACATTCCCTCGCTTGCGACGGAGATCATCACCGAACGGGCTGACCAGATCATCCGGCAGTACGCCAACCCGGATTCGCCGGAGGCGTGTTTGAATGCCGCCGTGCAGTTCATGACGGAAAACCGGCGCGCGGTCATGCATATGTACCGTTCGATCAGCCACGATACCGTCGCGTTTTATCTCATGCAGATCTGCCGCCACACGGTCGAGGCCTACGCAGCGGCAGCCTATGGCGATCTGCCGCTCAGCAAAGAGGACCGGGAGATCCTGATCCGCTTCTGGCAGTGCGAATGCTATGGGCAGATCGTTGAGTGGCTGTCCAACGATATGAAGTACGACATTCAGGCGCAGTTCAGCAGGCTCTGCACGTTTTACCGCGGCGGATTTGAGGCAATGGCGCGGCAGGACGCCGATACAGGCATTCCGTGCTGATTGTCCGTTCCCCTTTTTCCCCGCATCTGCTATGATATCATGTAATACATCATGCTTTCACGGAGGTTCCTGATATGCGTTCCGGCTTTATTCTTTCCTGTGAGTCTACCATTGATCTCCCCTATTCCTACTGCGAACAGCGTGACATTCCCGTTTTGTTCTATTCCTATCAGGTCGACGGCGTCAGCTATGAGGACGACATGGGGCGTGATCCGGAGGCGCTGCCGCAGTTTTACGGCTTTCTGGACGCCGGAAAGCTGCCGAGCACAGCGCAGCTGAACGAATTTCAGTACGAGACGTTTTTTGACGCACTTTTGCAGCAGGGCGACGTGCTGCATATCGCGTTCGGCTCCGGTATGACGGCGTCCGTGCAGAATGCGATGCTTGCAGCGGAGACGCTGCGGGAGAAATACCCGGAGCGGAAGCTGACTGTGATCGATTCGCTCTGCTCGTCCTCCGGCTACGGTCTGCTGGTCGACGGCGCAGCCGATCTGCGCGACGAAGGAATATCCATGGATGAGATCGCGGATTGGGTACTCGAAAAGCGTCAGAAGGTCCACCACCAGTTTTATTCCACGGAGCTGAAATTCTACCGCCGCAGCGGGCGTATGTCCGGCGCTGCCGCAGCGATCGGCACGGTGCTCGGCATCTGCCCCATCATGCGTCTGGACGACAAGGGCCGCATCATTGCCTATGACAAGGTCCGCGGCAAGAAAAACGCCGTCGCGCGCACCGTCGAGACGATGAAGCGCCACGCCGAAAACGGAGAGAATTACACAGGCAAGGCGTTTATCTGCCACTCCAACTGCCTTGCGGATGCCGAGGCGACGAAGGCCGCCGTCGAAGCCGCGTTTCCGCATCTGAACGGCGAGGTGCGCATCTGCGATATCGGCACGATTGTCGCGTCGCATTCCGGCCCCGGCACCGTCGCGGTATTCTTCTTTGGAGACGACCGCGCACCGGAGGGTTCGGCTGTTTAGGCTTTTTCTAAATATTGACCCGGCTTTCCTCGCAGGAAAGCCGGGTCAGCTTTTATCCCTCTGCGGCCTGCAGCATTCTGTCGATGAGAATGCCATAGCCCTGTGCCGGGCTATTGACGAGCACGTGCGTGACTGCGCCGACCAGCCGTCCGTTTTGCAGGATCGGGCTGCCGGACATCCCCTGCACGATGCCGCCTGTTTTGGCAAGCAGCGCCTCGTCCGTCACGGTAATGAGCAGGTTCCGGCCATTTTTCGCGTCTGCATCCACACGGTCAATGCGGATGGCAAAACGCTGCACCTGATCGCCGTCGACATTTGAAAGGATCTCCGCCGGGCCGGTCACGACCGACTCAGCAGGAGCCGTTTCGACTGTCTGCCCCTGACGCGGATGGGTCATCGTGCCGAATATCCCGCAGGCTGTATTTTTGTCCACGGTTCCCACCGTGTCTGTCACATCAAAAAGTCCGTGCAGCTCTCCCGGCGTTCCGCGTGTACCGGCGCGGATCTCAGCAACGCTCGACCGCACCAGATAGCCGGACTGCATCATCAGAAGCTGCGTCCCGTCCAGACTGCTGACGCCGTGGCCGAGCGCACCGTAGCTTCCGGTTTCGGGGTCATAATAGGTGACAGTCCCGATCCCCGCGATATGGTCGCGTACCAGAACGCCGAGCCGGTAGCCGGACGGCGTTTTTTCCGGCGTGACAAGAAACTCCGCTTCCCTTCCGCCGCGTTCCACCCGCACGACAATCGGCTCGCTTTTCTGAATGCTTCCGAGCAGCGCCTGCGCGCTGTCTGTTTTCTTTCCGTCCGCCGCAATGATCACATCGCCCTTCCGGATTCCCGCCTGCTGCGCAGGTGTGCCGCTCTCTACCTCCGTGACCATCAGTCCCTCCGCATAGAGCTTGATGCCGACTGTATATCCGCCCGGAACCAGCGCGCGTCCGGCTGCGGCAGTCTGGCAGCACAGCGCAAGCGCAAGAACGAACGCGGCCAGCGCGGCCGGTATTTTTCTATAAAAAATGTTCCGCCTCATGTTCTCATCCTCTCCGCAAAAGTCTCAGCGCCATTATCTTGACCCGCCGAGCCGGAAAGAAACCGCGCATGGCGTATGTAAAAGAAAGTCTGTTTTCCTTGTCATGAATTAGAAATTCTCCGTTTTTCGAGAAAAGAGAAGCGTGTATCGGCAAAAAGGCTCTGCTTTTCCGCCGAAATCCAGAATTGCAGTTTCCATCTCAATTTAATTTCTGCAAAAAAAGAAAAATTAGTCTTGACTTTTCAGAATAAATCGTTATAATAATCATGCGCTTCGGAAAGAAGCTCAGCTAGGGGATTTGTGTAACGGTAGCACACCGGACTCTGACTCCGTTTGCGGGGGTTCGAATCCCTCATCCCCTGCCAGATGAGAAATCCGTAATCCAAAAGGATTGCGGATTTTCTCTTTGTGTATCATTTATCACGAAATATCAAACAAGATCCTTTCTGCAAAACGCCCGGCAGACAATCCGAATGTCTGCCGGGCGCTCTGTATTTGTGGTTATCTCGTCAAAACCGTGCCTGCCATGCTGCCGGTGAAGGCGCCGTTCAGGATGGCCGGGCGGCCAGCGACGAAGACAGTATCCATACCGGCGGAGAACTGCGCAGGATCGGAATAGGTTGCGCAGGTATGGACGGCGGAAAGATCAAAAATATTCAGGTCTGCATCCATGCCGGGCGCGAGAATGCCCTTTGTTTTCAGGCCCATGACCTTTGCAGCACGGCCCGTGCATTTATGCACGGCAGATTCGATGGAAAGCGCCCGCTTTTCGCGGACGAAGTGCTCCAGGAGCATTGTATACGTGCCATAAACGCGCGGATGGAGCATCCCGGTGGTGGGATAGGTGCTGTCGGAGATCACGCAGCTGTGTGCGTCGCGCAGGATATCGCAGATATCGTCCTCGGCAGCAATGAAATCGATCATGGTCACGTCGCAGTGCGCAGCCTGCAGCAGATCAAACAGTGCGGTAAAGGGGTCCTTCCCCTGCTGCTCCGCGATGGCGGCGATGCTCTGCCCCTCATACTGCCGCAAATCCTTCCGCGAGATGCTGGACGCGACAATATTCTCAAAGCCGACGAGAAGCGAGATATTTTCAAAGTCGCTGCCGGTCAGCATACGGTCTTTCAGCGCTTCGCGGAACGCGGGATCGGCCAGATTCTCGGTCAGCGCTTCCAGGCCGCCCTTCTGGCTCTCTGGCGGCAGAACGTGGACGAGCTGGGTTGAACCGGCGGTATAGGGATAGACGTCGCAGGCGATCTCCACGCCCTCCTGCCGGGCCTCCTGCATCAGGCGTAGCATTTCCGGCGTGCAGCGGCGCCAGTTGGCCTTGCCGATGGATTTAAGGTGGCTGACCTCGACGGGGGTATGCAGTGCCTTTGCGACGGTGATCATTTCGCGGAGCGCGTCGACCACGCCGCTGCCTTCCTGCCGCATATGGACTGTGATGGGAATGCCGGAATTTTTAAGCGGCTGAAGCGCTTCGATGAGCGCTTCGGTCGAATAGAAGCAGTCCGGCGCATAGCCGAGGCCCAGCGAAACGCCGAGCGCGCCTGCAGCAAGCTCCTGCTCGATCAGGCAGTGGATCTCAGCCATCTGGGCCGCGTCAAGCTCGGGCGTGCCGAAGCCTGCCGCGCAGGCGCGGATGGTGCCGCTGCCCGCCAGCATGGCGGTGTTGATGGGGCTGGGGGTCTTTTTTGCAGCGCACAGATAGGAAGCGAGGCTGGAAAAATCGGCGTTCTCCGGCAGCGCGCCCGCAACCGGGGTCAGATATGCCTCGATCTCTTTTTTGTATGCACCGGCGCAAGGCGTGACGGACAGGCCGCAGTTGCCATTGACGATCGTGGTCAGGCCCTGCTTGAGCTCCAGCTCGCCGAAATGCGGGCGGAAGAGCGCCGCGTCGGCGTGGCGGTGAATGTCGATAAAGCCGGGCGTAACATCCTTCCCTGCTGCGTCAAGGACTGTCCCGGCAGAAGCATCCTTGAGATCGCCGACTGCGGCGATTTTTCCGTCTTTAATCGCAACATCGGCTGCGGCCGCCGGTGCGCCGGTCCCGTCGATCAGAGTACCGTTTTGAATCAGATAATCGAACATTTTTCTGTTTCCTTTGTATAGACGCAGAGCGCAAGACCGGTTCTCCGGCCCTGCGCTTTGCTTTTTTATTTGACAGGTTGGATGTGCCAGATGTCTTCGGCATACTGGCGGATGGTGCGGTCAGAGGAGAACTTGCCGGCGGAGGCGACGTTCATGAGGCACTTGCGGCCAAAGGCGATGCGGTCGCAGTAGTCATGGTTCACGCGCAGACGGGCCTTTTTGTAGCTGTCGAAGTCGTAGAAGATGAAATACTGATCCGGCTTATGCCAGCTTGCGCCTTCGAGCAGGGACGTATAGAGCTCGTGCTGCTCCTCATCGGTCGGGACAGTTCCGTCGATCAGGGTGTCGACCGCGCGGCGCAGGTTCGGGTTCGCCTCGTAGAAGCTGCGGGCGTTGTAATTGGGCTTTACCATGTTGATCTCCTCGACGGTCGCGCCGAAGATATACTCGTTCTCGCTGCCCGCCTGCTCTGCGATCTCGACGTTCGCGCCGTCGAGCGTGCCGAGCGTCACAGCGCCGTTCAGCATGAGCTTCATATTGCCCGTGCCGGAAGCTTCCGTACCAGCAGGAGAAATCTGCTCGGAAATATCAGCGGCGGGAATGATGTGCTCTGCATAGGAGCAGTTATAGTTCTGCACGAAGACGACCTTCATCACGCCGTCCATGGCTGGATCGCTGTTGATGAGATCGGCCACGCGGTTTACATAATGAATAATTGCTTTTGCACGGCGGTAGCCGGGGGCAGCCTTTGCGCCGAAGATAAAGGCGGTCGGTGTGAAATCCTTGATGCTGCCGTCCTTGATAGACAGATACAGATCCATAATGCTCAGCGCGTTCAGCAGCTGGCGCTTATACTCGTGCAGGCGCTTGACCTGTACGTCGAAAATAAACGACGGATCGAGCGCAACGCCCTCGTGCTCTTCGATCACGCGGCAGAGCTGACGCTTCTTTTCCAGCTTGATGGCGTTGAACTGCTTGATGGTCATTTCGTCGATCCCGGCCTTCAGTCCCTCCAGCTGGTCGAGATGCTTCAGATACCCTGTGCCGACCTTGCTGTCGAGCAGACCGCAAAGCTCCGGGTTAGACAGGCCCAGCCAGCGGCGGGGCGTAATGCCGTTGGTCTTGTTCTGGAAGCGGTCGGGATAGACGGCGTACCAGTCCTTGAACAGAACGTCCTTGAGTATCTGGGAATGGATCTCTGCAACGCCGTTGACGGCGGTGGACATATAGACGGACAGATTCGCCATGTGCGCCTGCCCATCCTTGACGATAAAGAGCTTCGAATGCGGGTGCTCCTGCTTGAGCTTTGCGTCGATGCGCTCAATGATCTCGCAGACCTCCGGCACGACGGAGCGCAGCAGCTCCAGGTCCCACTTTTCGAGCGCCTCGGTCATGACGGTGTGGTTCGTATAGGCGAACACGCGGCGGGTCAGCTCAAACGCGGCGTCAAAATCCAGTCCCTCGGCCATCAGCAGACGGATCAGCTCCGGAATGGACATAGCGGGATGCGTATCGTTCAGCTGGACAGCAATAAACTCCGGCAGGCGGTAATAGTCCGTGCCGTGCTGCTGGCGGTAGTCGCGCAGGATATCCTGCAAAGACGCGCTGGAAAGGACGTACTGCTGCTTGACGCGCAGGCGCTTGCCCTCCCATGTGGAGTCGTTCGGATACAGAACGCGGGTGATATCCTCGGCCTTGTTCTTCTTTTCAAGCGCCTTAACGTAGTCCTGCGCGTTGAAGGCGTCGAAGTTCAGCTCCTCCTCGGCCTCGCACTGCCAGAGGCGGAGCGTGCCGACCGTCGTTGTCTCATACCCGATGACAGGCATATCATACGGGACGCAGTTGACAGTCTGGTCGGCAAATTTGACCTTGACAGCCAGCTTGTCACGGCGGTGACTCCACGGGTCGCCGTATTTGGTCCAGTCGTCCGCGTTTTCACGCTGGCAGCCATTGACGAACGACTGCTTGAACAGGCCGAAGCGATAGCGCAGGCCATAGCCGGTCAGCGGCAGGTCGAGCGTCGCGGCGCTGTCAAGGAAGCAGGCGGCGAGACGGCCAAGTCCGCCGTTGCCGAGGGCCGCGTCCTCAATGTGCTCCAGGCACGCAAGATCGACGCCCTTTTCAGCAAAGGCCGCTTTCATCCCGCGCAGAATGCCGAGGTTGAAGAGGTTGCTGTAGACCAGACGGCCGACGAGATATTCCGCGGAGAAATAGAACGCGCGGCGGCCCGGCGCCTGACGGCGCTTGGTCTTCGTCCAGTTGTCGCTGATCTCCATCATGATGACCTGGCCGAGCGCCTCATGCAGGCGCTCCGGGGTCGTTTCCTGCAGCGTCTCGTCATGCTGGAAATGCAGCAGGGCCTCAGTCTGTTTTACGATTCGTTCCGAAAATTCGCTCATAGGTTACTCCTTCCTGGGACTCCGCCGGGCAGACTGTCCGGCGGCTTTTAAAGAAGCGCCCACCTATCCGGCAAGGACAGGTGGACGCCAGATGACTGTAGGTATTATACACGATTTGACCGCTCTGTCAAACCTGCAATTTTTTGGGCCAGCGCTTCGTTGGCCGCGCCGGGCAGCATACGCCAGCGCCAGTTCGACTGCAGAAGCCTGCCAGGTTCGTTCATACGCGTTTCCCGGCCCAGACGCAGATAGTCCTGCATCTGCATGATAAACAGCTGTGCCTTGGACTGCATACCGGCCTCGATGATGGCGTCGGCCAGATCGTCCTCCGCCGTAATGCCGAGATAGCTGCGGGCATAGGCGTCCGTTTCTGCGTCAATTCCCTCGCACCACTGGATAAGCGTTTCATTGTCGTGCGTGCCGGTGTAGCAGATGGCGTTTTCAGGATAGCGGTCGGGCAGATAGTTGCTCGGTTCGCGCGGGTCAAAGGCAAATTCCAGCACCTTCATGCCAGGGAAGCCGGAATCAATCACAAGCTGCTGTACCTCCGGCGTCAGGAAACCGAGATCCTCGGCAATAAAATCGGTATCCGGGAAATTCTTCCGGATAGCATTTACAAGCTTCATGCCGGGTCCCTTGACCCATTCGCCCTTGCGGGCCGTGCGGTTGACGGCAGGAATGGCCCAGTAGCTTTCAATCCCGCGGAAATGGTCGATGCGGACAACATCGAAACTCTCCCCTGCTGCGCGCAGGCGGCGCATCCACCACGAGAAGCCGTCCTGCTCCATATGTGCCCAGTCATAGATGGGATTGCCCCAGTACTGGCCGTTGGCGTTGAAGCCGTCGGGAGGGCAGCCCGCAACGACGCGTGGACGGCGGGTGCGGGTCAACTGGAAATTCTCCGGGTGCGACCAGACATCGGCGGAGTCCAGCGGAACATAAATGGGGATATCGCCGATGATCAGCACGCCGTTTTCATGGGCATACTCCCGCAGCCGCTGCCATTGCGTATGGAAGCAGAACTGCAGGAACCGTTGAAAATCAAGCTCGTCGTGCAGCAGCTCACGGTAGTACGCCATGGCCTCCGGCTGGTGCATCCGGATATCGAGCGGCCACTCGGTCCACGGGCCGTCGTTATAATATGCCTTAACGGCCATAAAGAGTACATACTCCTCCAGCCACGCACTCTGCTGGCGGACATATTCCGTGTAGCGCTCCGCCGGGGCCTTGTGGAAGCGGCTCCAGGCCAGATGCAGCACCCGCAGGCGCTGGTCGTACATCTTCGAAAAATCGACCTGATCGGCGCGGCTGCCCCAATCGACGCGGTCAAGCTCCTCCTGCGTCAGGTATCCGTCCTTGACAAGCTCGTCCAGATCGATCAGATACGGGTTCCCGGCGAAGGTAGAGAACGCCTGATAGGGCGAATCGCCATAGCCGGGCGGGTTGATCGGGAGGATCTGCCAGTAGGTCTGCTTTGCCGCTCTCAGAAAATCAATAAAGTCATAGGCTGCTTTTCCCATGCTGCCGATGCCGTAGGGCGAGGGCAGCGAAGTAATGTGCATCAGGATTCCACTGCTTCTTTTCATACTATCACTCTTATTTCGCTTTTGTTGAAAACAGGCAAAAGCAGCGGTTGGGCGCTGTTTTCAGCTGTTTTCGAGTTTTCTGACGCTTTCACGGTTGGAAAGCGTAAACGGTACGGTCATATGGCGGGCCTGCCCGCCGCGCTCGGTGCAGTCCATCAGAACAGAAAAGCTGCGCCGGGCCAGAAGCTCGACAGACTGGGAAACGGTAGAAAGCTTCGGGGTATAGAAGCTGCCGATCCTCAGTCCATCATAGCCGATGATGGAAATATCGTCAGGGACGCGCTTTCCGGCGTCCACCAGTGCGCGGATCGCGCCGATGGCAATGACGTCTGCCATGGCGAACACAGCTGTGACCTGCGGTGTGTCGCGCAGGACAGCCTGCATGCCGGAATAGCCATCCTCATAGCTGTAGCGGCCGGTATGGTAGTAGATCTGCTCGTCGAACTGCATGCCGTTTTTCCCGAACGCTTCCACGCAGCCTTCATAACGCTGCGCAGACGTATCGGATAAAAGCCGGTCGCCGCCGAGAACAGCAATGTTTCTGTGGCCGCAGCGGATGAGATAATCGACAGCGCAGGCAGCGCCCTGCCGGTCGTTGGTCGTAACGCTGGACAGGTTCTCAAACGGCAGATCGCTCGCATCGTTTGTAACAATGATGGAGGGCACATGGATCTTGTCGAAATCGCTGACAAAATGACGGTTCGTCGCACCAAGGAACATCACGCCCATGGGCTTGCGCTCCCGGCAGAGCTTGACGGCACGAAGCACCTCGTTATCGTCTTCATCGATAAAGTCGACAATCAGCGAATGCGTGGTGCGCGAGAAAAGGGACTGCAGATGCTCGACCATACCGGCAAACAGCTCGTTGGCCGTACCCTTGACAATGATGAGTACGGTGTTGGAGCGCTGCTGCTTTAAAAGCTGTGCGCTTTCGTTGAGTTCAAAGCCGCGTTCCTGCGCAATGGACAGAATCGCCTGCCGCGCTTTTTCCGAAACATTCGGCTGGTTATTGAGCACGCGAGAGACAGTTCCAAGCGAATAACCGCTCAGTCTCGCAAGATCCTTGATCGTCATATCTGCTGTTCTCCTTGGTTTTGCTGATTCTGTATCACTATCATACAGAACCTCTGAAAAATCCACTTAAAACAGGCAAATTTCTTTATCCCTTTACCGCGCCGGCAGCAACGCCCTTGATAATATATTTCTGGCAGCAGAGATAGAAGATGACGACCGGGACGATGGACATCAGGATCAGCGCCATAGTCGCGCCCATGTCGACGGAGCCGTAGCTGCCCTTGAGGTACTGGATGTGGATGGGAATGGTGCGGAATTCGTTGATATCAAGGACCAGATACGGCAGGAGGTAGTCGTTCCAGACCCACATGATCTCCAGAACACCGACGGAAATGAAAGTCGGCTTCATCATGGGCAGGACAACCTGGAAGAAGGTCTGCACAGGGGTGCAGCCGTCAATCACAGCAGCCTCTTCAATGGAGCGCGGGATGGACTTGACAAAGCCTGTGAACATAAACACAGCAAGGCCCGCACCGAAGCCGAGGTAGACAATGGGAATTGTCCACGGGCGATTGAGCTTCAGAGTATCGGCGGTCTTTGCCAGCGTGAACATGACCATCTGGAACGGGACGACCATGGAGAACACGCACAGGTAGTACACAATGCGGCAGACAAGGCTGTCGACACGGGAAATATACCACGCGGCCATGGACGTGCAGATGAGGATCAGAGCTGCGGAAAGCAGCGTGATCATCAGGCTGTATTCGACGGATTTATAGAACGGGTAGTTGCCGAAGGTCATACCCTTGATATAGTTCTGCAGTCCCATGAAGGTGTTGCTTGTGGGAAAGGCAAACGTATCAAGGTTAATAGCGGCGTTGGTCTTGAGAGAGTTGACCAGAACGATGAAGATCGGGTAGAGATACGCAACGGCAATGATCGCAAACACGACCGTCAGGACGGTATGCGAACGGCGCTCTTTCTGGAAGCCGGTATTTTTCATTACTGATCGACCTCCTTCTTTCTGGTGGACACAAGCTGGGCAATGCTGATGATCGCAACCAGGATAAAGAACACAACTGCCTTGGCCTGTCCGGGGCCTTTGGAGTTGGAAGTGTTGGAGTTGACGATGTTCAGAGCCAGCATTTCCGTGGTCTTGATGACGTTGCCGTCAGCCAGCGTCTTAAAGGGCGAGCCGCCCGTGAGGGCCAGGTTCTGGTCGTAGAGCTTGAAGCCGTTGGTCAGGGACAGGAATGTGCAGATGGTGATAGACGGCATGATGTTCGGGATTGTGATGTTCCAGAGCGTTTTCCAGCTGGACGCACCGTCGATCTTTGCGGCCTCCAGCATATCCTCTGGGATTGCCTGCAGGCCTGCGATATAAATGATCATCATATAGCCTATCTGCTGCCAGCACATGAGGATGATCAATCCCCAGAAGCCGTATTTGGTTTCCAGCACGACGGCTGTGTCGAAGTTGCTGAGGATGCCGTCGAAGATCATGAGCCAGATATAGCCCAGAACGATGCCGCCGATGAGGTTCGGCATGAAGAAAACGGTACGGAAGATGTTCGAGCCCTTGATACCCTTAGTCAGAACGTAGGCAACAGCAAAGGCCAGAACGTTGATGATGAGCAGGGATACGAGCGCAAACAGTGCCGTATACCAGAACGCATGGAGGAAGCCCTCATCCTGGAAGATGGTCTGGTAGTTTTTCAGTCCCACCCACGTCCACTTGCTGGTCGTCTTGAACTTGCAGAAGGACAGGAACAGCCCCTTTGCAAACGGGTACAGGAAGCCCACGCAGAACGCTGCGAACGTCGGCAGCAGGAACAGCCAGCCCCAGCGCTGGATCGGGCGGCGGATCAAGCTGCATGACAGAGCCGAATCGTCATGTTTTTTCTTCTTCATCATGCTTCTCCTTTATTATTTATATACTTTCTTGACAATTTCACAGACAAGCGTCCGGCCTCCGGGCGTTTGTCCGCAAAATCTTCGGCTGCGGCAGTTTCTTTTCTGTAAAAAAGGGGGCTTTGCAGCCCCCTCTTTACTTTTGGTCACGCCTTATTGCTTATGCGTTTTCCTTTGCATACTGGGTCGCCCAGCCCTGCACGAATGCAGTCTCGACAGCGGACCAGTCGCCGGTACCGGCAGAGTACTGGGTCAGAGCGTCGACAACGGCAGCACGCCAGTCGTCAACAGCGGGAGTCCAGTTGAATGCCCAGGTCACAACATACTTGCCATCGGCAGTGTACTTGTTGGCATCCTGGAAGAAGACGTTCTCCGGCTCCTTGGCGTCCTTGAACGGGCAGGGGCCAAACTCTTGTGCCAGCATCGTGGTGCCTTCGTCAGAGGTAACGACCCAGACGAGGAAATCGATGGTAGCCTGAATGTCCTCTTCAGAGGCTTCGTTGTTGATGGCCCAGCAGTTCTCAGTGCCAGCGCACAGGCCGGCCTCTTCTTCGCCGTCAACACCGCAGTAGATGGGGATCATAGCCAGATCGTCGGGGTTCATGCCGAACGTGCCGGTCAGGTTGGAATATTCCCAACTGCCGTTCTGATAGAACGCAGCCTTGCCCTCGCCGAATTCAGCCTCGGACTCGTCGCCGGTAGCGGTAGCCAGAGCAGCGCCGGTGGTAGCGGAATCAGTGATGTAGAGATCCCAGATGTTCTTGAAGTTGTTGAGGTAAGCACCGGTGATGGTGGCGGGCTGTGCGGTCACGCCGTCGTCACGGAACTCGTAGTACAGCGGCATATTGGCCAGATGGCCGGAGAAACGCCAGCTGGAGGAGCCGTCGAGGCCGGCGGAGGAGAATGCGTCGAAGCCGAGCTCGTCAGCGCGGGCATGGATGTCGTCAGCGACAGCCTTCAGGGATTCGAAGTTGGTGATCTCGTCGATGGAGTGGCCGGCCTTCTCAAGCAGAGCCTTGTTGACGATGATGCCGAACGCCTCGTAGCAGTAGCCGATGGCGAGGGTCTGGCCGTCTTCACCCTTGAGGTTGAAAGCATCGGTGGTCATCTGATCCATGATGGCAGTGCCGTCGAACGGATAGCAGTAGTCGCCGTAGGAGTTGATGGCGCCCTGGTTGCCGCACTGGAACAGGGTCGGAGCGGAGCTCTTGTCAAGCTCGGCTGCGAGAGTGGTGTCATAGGTGCCGGAAGCAGCGGTGACGACCTTGACGGGAACGCCGGTCTGCTCGGTATAGGTGGCGGCGAGCTTCTGCCAAGCTTCGTCAGCTTCGGGCTTGAAGTTCAGGTAGTAGACAGAACCGGTCGCTTCGGTCGCGGCGGGCTCTTCCGTCTCGGTCTCAGCAGGGGTGGGTTCTTCGGCGGCCGGGGTGTCGGTCGTCTCAGCCGGGGTGGTCTCTTCGGGCTGTGCGGGCTCGGTCTTGGTTGCGCAGGCAGCCAGGCCAAGAACCATCACGAGCGCCAGAAGCATTGCGATGATCTTTTTCATGGTATTTCCTCCTGTGTGAATTTTTGAATTCTGGAAACGTTTCCATTTCCAATGCCCATATTATACTACATTTTTCTGATCTGAGCAATCAAAATTTGTTCCAAAAAAATTTTCAGCACTTTGCACGATTTCAAGGCTGCAAAATTGTGCAGTTTGCTTCTATCCTCTTTCCGGCTTGCGTTTTTTCTGTTCAGTCGATATAATATTCTATATTCTTTCCTGAAACGAGGCGCGCTATGAAGTTCTTCAATTATGATTCCCCTTTTTGGTCGTTTATGTCGCGGATTGCAGACCTTGTCATTGTAAATATACTGTGGCTGGTTTTCTGCATCCCCGTGTTCACCATCGGCGCATCAACGGCGGCAATGTACCGCGTGACGCTCAATCTGGTGCGCGGTGAGGGCGGCGGTGTCGTCCGCAGCTTCTGGGCGTCGTTCAAGCTCAATTTCAAGCAAGGCGTTCTGCTGTTCCTGATCCTTCTGATCCCGACGCTGCTGGTGATCGTTGAGGTTGAGATCTATCTGTCCGGTGCGGTGGCACAGTCGGTCTGGATGGGCGTGATTTTCTGCTTCCCGGCGCTGCTCGTTTCGCTGGTCGGCGCATACATCTATCCCCTGCTGGCGCAGTTCGACAATACCATCAAGAACACACTCAAAAACGCCATTCTGCTTTCGATCGGCAACCTCCCCTATTCGCTCGTGATGGCGGCGCTGAATCTGTCCGCGCCGCTCCTGCTCCTGTTTGCGACAAGCTTTTTCCTGCGGACGTGCATTTTCTGGATCCTGATCGGCGGTTCGCTCGTCGCGATGCTCAATTCATATCTGCTGCGGAAAATCTTCAAAAAGTATTTTGAGCTGGATTAAATGCGCGCCCGGTGCAAGGCTGCACCGGGCGCATACTTTTTATCTTCTCAATGCCGCGATCAGTTCCAGAAGGCCGTAGACAATGGGCTGGTGGAACAGGTAGATGAACAGGGACTGGCGGCCGCACCAGCAGAAGAACCGCGCGATCGCGCTTTCCCGGAACGTGCCGGGCAGGCGTGTTTTTTTGTCCGCGTAGACCGTCCTGCCGAGAACTGTGCCGAGCATATACCAGCCGAGGTGCGGCAGGAGCGGAAAATAATCGCTGGACGCGAAGCCCTCATAGGCAAAGCCGAACGGAAAAAGGAATTTTGCCTCCACGACCGTGCCGGAAATGAGATAGCCGGTCACAACGAGCACAACGCCCATGGCGGCAAGCGCCTGCGTGGGCAGCTTTTTATAGGCGGGATAGAGCATCATGCAGATGCCCAGCAGATGCAGTACGCCGAACCAGACGATCACATCGCGCGAAGCCATGCCGAGGCGGTACATCCCGAAGGTCACAAGCGAAATGAGCATTCCGCAGGCAAAGACGATGCAGCCGCGGCGGAAGCTGCGCGAACCGAGCGTAGCGCAGCAGCCGGACAGGACGACGAAGATCACGCCGCCATACTGCTGGATGAATACGTACCACGCGGGCAGGTGCAGATCAAGGCCAATAAAATAGATCAGATCAAAAATCAGATGGATGAGAATCACGCAGAGGATGCAAAGGCCGCGCAGCGCGTCCAGCTCCCAGATCCGGTCGGTTTTTTTCATGGAAATCACCTGAAATCATTACAGCCTGCCGCGGAACGCGGCAGGCTGCCGAAATAAATTACAAATTCTTTGCGTCTTCCAGCGCCTGACGCTCGGCTTCTTCCTCTTCGAGCACACGGTAGGCAACCTTGCCGACCAGCGTTTTAGGCAGCTCGGGCCGGAACTCGATATCATACGGCATGGCGTATTTTGCGATATGCTGGCGGCAGTAGTCGAGAATCTCCTGCTTGACCGCGTCCGACGGCTCGTAACCGGGGCGCAGGACGACAAAGGCCTTGACCTTCTGCATCTTATACGGATCCTTGACGCCGATGACGCAGGACAGCAGCACCTTTTCATGGCCGTCAATGATGTTTTCCAGCTGGCCGGGATAGACGTTATAGCCGGAGGTGATGATCATGCGCTTGATGCGCTGGGAGAAGTAGACAAAGCCGTCCTCGTCCATCTTGCCAAGGTCGCCGGTGTGCAGCCAGATGCGGCCGTCCTCATGGCGGCGGAGGGTGTTGTGCGTTTCCTCGGGGTTGTCGACATACTCGAGCATGACCGACGGGCCGGAGACGCAGATCTCGCCTTCGAGATTCGCGTCCAGCTCCTGTGTCGTGCCGGGCTTTACAATCTTATAATACGTATCCGGGAACGGGACACCGATGGAGCCGACGCGGTTATAATCCTTCGGCGTCAGGCAGGAGGCCGTAACGCATTCGGTCAGGCCGTAGCCCTGACGCACCTGCACGGAAGCATTGTGGGCCTTGAGGAAATCGTCGACCTTTTTCTTCAGCTCGATGGACATACTGTCACCGCCGGAGAACACGCCCTTGAGGCAGCTGAGGTCTGCGTTTTCAAGCTTTTCTGCGCGCAGCAGCGCCTCAAACAGCGTCGGGACGCCGGGGATGATATTGGGCTGCTTTTTGATGAGCAGCTCGGCGTAGGTATTGACGTTGAACTTCGGAACAAGGATGCAGCACGCGCCGCCAATCAGGGCGGTATGGATGCCGATGCCGAGGCCGAAGCCGTGGAACACGGGCATGACGGAGAGCATCTTCAACCCATCGATGGGCGAGAAGCCGGAGGCAGCGATGGTCTGCAGGCCCAGCGCGTTAAAGTTCATATTGGACAGGAGAATGCCCTTGGTCGTGCCGGTCGTGCCGCCGGAATAGAGGATGGACGCGCCCTCCTCCGCCTTGCCGAACTCTCTCGGCAGGGGCAGGTCGCGCTTTTTGCCGACGCGCTGGAATTCCGACCACCAGATGTAATTGCCCTTTTTCGGGGGCTTGGGGTATTTGCGGCCTGCCGTCAGCGCGTAGCCGACTGCAAGGTGCGGATACAACTCATCCTCAATCTTAGCAAGCAGAAGCTTGCATTCCTTGTTATCAAGTTCGTGCATGATGGGCGCGATCTTGGCATAGAACTGGTCGAGCGTGAGGATGCACTTGGAATGCGAGAAATTGAGATAGAACCTGATCTCCCCCGCAGCGGAAAGCGGATGGATCATGTTGGACACCGCGCCGATGCGGTTCAGGCCATAGAACGCGTGCAGGGCCTGCGGGCAGTTGGGCATACAGATGGTGACGCGGTCGCCCTTTTTGATGCCCATGGCGAGAAACGCCTGCGCTGTCTCGTCGATCTTCTGCATGAACTGCGTGAAGGTCGTCTTTTTGCCCATGAATTCATAGGCAGGCAGCTTCGGATTGCGCTCTGCTGCGGCCTTGACCATCTGATAGATGGTCTTCTGCGGATAAGACAGATGATGCGGCACATTGCCGTAATACTTTAACCAGGGAGCGGAAGAGGAAAGACTCATTTTTTTCATCCTTTCGGGCGAGTTTTTTCGCACACCTCTGCCGCCCCATTCACACACCAAAGACGGCAGATATCTGCATTATACCTGTTTCGGCCCGAAATAGCAAGATTTTCTTACAGGCAGATGCGGCATTTTGTCTTATTCATCATATATTTTAAGGAGCCGTCCGGGCGGGCGGCTCCTTTTGTTTGTATTTTTCCATAGCGCTGCGGTTTCTCCGACAGCAGCAGAAGGCTGACGCTTTCCGGTGCTCAGGAATGTCTTGCCTTGTCGCAGAATGCACGGACCTCCCGTTCGTCGATCACCGTACGCCTCTTTTATCTATACTGTAAGCGGCGGTTCCGCTGCCGCGCTTGGGCAGGTGCCAGAAAATACATTTGCGCTCTGCCCGGCTGATGGAACTGGCTTCCTGTCCGTTATGCAGCATATGTTCTGTGAAACCGTCGTTCTGTACACGTATGAGGACGGTGCACTGCATGAGCAGACGCTGCTGTATGAAGTCCCTGTCGATCAGCTGCCCAAAAACGCGTCCACGCCTCTGGATGAGATGGGTACCATGTCTTCACATGGTTCCGCACCTACCCGGTCGACGATCTTTCCGGTCTGTCCCAGTCCGGCGTTTCGTCCGGCTCCAATGCGGATATTGTCGCTCTGCTCAAAGCAGAAGCGAGCGCTTCCTGAATTTCTCTGCAAAACGCGCGTCTGTCTGCAGCAAAGCCCGGCTCCGCGCGGGAGCCGGGCTTTGCTTTGGTATTAATCCGCCATGCCGTATGCCTGCTCAAAGAGCTGGTAAAATGGGAGAAGGAATTGAAAGCCTGCTTTGACCCAGTCTGTCAGCTCCGGGCCGCTGCTGCGCTCGTCGAAGGGGTGCATACTTTCGATGGAAAACGAACGCATATTATAAAGTCTTCCAACCGGTTCCCCGGCATGGCCCTTCGGCCTTGCATAGGCGGGGCCGGAAAGCGTATATTCCTGCTGCGCGTCCAGCTGCCGCAGGAGCTTTTCGGCGCGCTTCGGGTCGTTGTCCAGAATCCGCCGCAGCTGTACGCCGGATGCTGCCGGCATCCACCAGCCCGCGCCGCAGCCGTAGCCGTCCGCGCCGACCTGGAACCAGAAGCACGGCGCTTCACCGCGGTTCTCGATCGCGTTCTGGAACGAAAACCAGATATGGTCGTTGAGCGGCCCGCGTCCAAACAGCCGCCGTGCGTCGCGGTAAATGCGTGAAATGTGAACATTCAGGTGCAGATTGGGGTATGTTTCCTGAAACCAGTCGTAAAGCTCCCCGGCCAGCGCCTTTGTCGGGGTCATGACCGCGTCCTGAAATTCCTGCTTGTGCTCTGCGAACCACGCCCGGTCATTGTTGAACCGGATGCCCCAGAACACGTCGACCGTCTGGTCGGTATATCCTGTAAACATTGCTTTTACTCCTTCTGATTGCGAAGATAGGCCAGATAGCCCTCTAAAATCAGGCTGGCCGCCACGGCGTCGACCGTGTTTTTGCGTTTTTTGCCGTGATAATTGCTTTCGTTCAGGATCTGGTGCGCCTCGATGGTCGTGCGGCGTTCATCCCACAAAACGGGCTTTATCCCGACTGTCCGCTCCAGAAGCGCGGCAAAGTCGCGGTAGAGCGCGGCACGCGGCCCTTCTGTGCCGTCCATATTGCGGGGGAAGCCCATCACGAGCCGCTGCGCGCCGCTTGCTTTAAACATCCGCGCCACTTCCTCCGCCGTCTTTTCCGGCTTCCACGAGTGAATGACCGCCGTCTGGCCGGTCATCCAGCCAAGCGCGTCTGAAATGGCCACGCCGGTGCGTGCGTCGCCGTAGTCGATCGCCATGATTTTCATGCAGTCTCTCCCTGTTTCCTGTTTTTATATAGTATAGCAGATTTTTTGCCTTCCTGCAATTCGCGAGAAAATTTTCCTGTTTTCTTGAAAAAAACCTGTTGACCTGCAATGCTTTTTATGATAATATGGCTCTACCTGTGAAAAAGGGGTTTTCTTTTTTTGCGCCCATTTTTCAAGCTGCGGGACGCCACGTAGTTTCGGCGTCATCTAAATTTTCAATAGCCGCAGTTTTGCAGGGAGGCAAGTATTAAGGAGGTGCCGAATATGCGAGTTAAGATCACGCTCAGATGCAACGAATGCAAGCAGAGAAACTACAACACCATGAAGAACAAGAAAAACGACCCCGACCGTATCGAACTGAAAAAGTATTGCAGATTCTGCAAAAAGCAGACTGTGCACAGCGAGACGAAGTAACACATCGGACAAGCAGAAAGGGTGAACATCATGGCAGAAGCGAAAAAGGAAAACTTCTTTGCCCGCACTGGCAAGCGTCTCAGCCGCTGGTTCCGTGAAATGAAGAGCGAGCTGAAAAAAGTCGTATGGCCGACAAAGAGCCAGATGGTCAACAACACCGTCATCGTTCTGGTGTGCACACTGATCGTCGGCATTTGCATTTGGGTCTTCGATGCTGTAGGCGGCGTCGTCGTCAACGGTATCATTACCCTGGTCAGAGGCTAAAGCATGGCGGAAGCAGCAAAATGGTATGTTGTGCATACCTATTCCGGCTACGAAAACACCGTCAAGGCTACCATCGAGAAAACCATTGAGACCCGCCATCTCGAGGATCTGATCCACATCGTCTCCATCCCCATGGAAACTGTGACCGAGATCACCGACAACGGGCCGAAAACGTACGACCGCAAGGTATTTCCGGGCTACGTTCTCATCAAGATGATCATGTCCGACGAGGCATGGTACATCGTCAAAAATGTCCGCGGCGTGACCGGCTTTGTCGGTTCCGGCACGAAGCCGACTCCCCTCACGGAGGAGGAAGTGCAGCAGCTGGGCATTGAAAAGCATGAGATCGTGGTTTCGTACTCTGAAGGCGACAGCGTCCGCATCAACGACGGCCCGCTGACCTCCTTCATCGGAACTGTTGATCAGATCGATATCGAAAAGAACAAGGTTCGCGTTATCGTCTCCATGTTCGGGCGCGAAACGCCGGTCGAGCTGGAGCTCGATCAGGTCGAGCTGGTCAACGACTGACCCCGCAGGAACGCGGAACGTGGGAGGGGCTTGACCCCCGCCAAAAATACGCGCCCGTGCGCGTATCACCACATTTATTCAGGAGGTGCTCATCATGGCACAGAAAGTAACAGGCTATATCAAGCTGCAGATCCCCGCTGCAAAGGCAACTGCGTCGCCCCCTGTCGGCCCGGCTCTCGGCCAGCACGGCGTCAACATTTCTCAGTTCATCAAGGAATTCAACGAGCGTACCAAGGATCAGGCTGGTTTTAAGATCCCGGTCGTTATCACGGTTTACGCTGACCGTTCCTTCTCCTTCGTCACCAAGACCCCCCCGACCCCGACCCTCATTCTGAAGGCTCTGGGCATCGAAAAGGGCTCCGGCGTGCCCAACAAGGACAAGGTCGCCACCATCACCAAGGCACAGGTCAAGGAAATTGCCGAGCGCAAAATGCCCGACCTGACTGCAAACACCATCGAAGCCGCTATGAGCCAGGTCGCAGGCACCTGCCGCAGCATGGGCATCGTGGTCGTCGACTGAGTTTGACCGCAATAACAGCTTGACCGAGGTATATCGGCAACAGGCCGAGCCTCATAAATATGTGGGAGGAATCATTCCGAATCACCACTAAGGAGGAAATTACATTGTTTAGAGGTAAAAAATATAAGGACAGCGCGAAACTGGTCGACCGCTCCACGCAGTACGAAGTTCCCGCTGCTATGGATCTTGTTGTAAAGACCGCTTCCGCCAAGTTCGACGAGACTGTTGAAGTCCACATCAAGCTCGGCGTTGACTCCCGTCACGCTGACCAGCAGGTCCGCGGCGCGATCGTTCTCCCGAACGGCACCGGCAAGACCCGCAAGGTTCTCGTGTTCGCCAAGGACGCCAAGCTCGACGAGGCCAAGGAGGCCGGCGCCGACTTCGCAGGCGGCATGGAGCTCGTTGAAAAGATCCAGAAGGAAAACTGGTTCGATTTCGACGTCGTCGTCGCTACCCCGGATATGATGGGTATCGTCGGTCGTCTCGGTAAGGTTCTCGGCCCGAAGGGCCTCATGCCCTCCCCCAAGGCCGGCACCGTGACCCCCAACGTCACCGCCGCCGTCAAGGAGATCAAAGCCGGTAAGATCGAGTACCGTCTCGACAAGACCAACATCATCCACTGCCCCATCGGCAAGGCTTCCTTCGGCCCCGAGAAGCTCGCTGAGAACTTCAACGCACTCATGGGCGCTGTTATCAAGGCAAAGCCGGCCGCTGCAAAGGGCCAGTATATCAGAAGCTGCACCGTTGCCAGCACCATGGGCCCCGGCATCAAGGTTGCTACCACCAAGATCTAAAAAATAGCTCTTGACATTCGCGCAGATTCTGCTATAATATACAAGCTGCCAAAGACAGCAGGAGATAGTTTATCGTAACAGGGTTCGCCCTTCCTGCCGAGGTTCCGCACAAATGGTAACATTTCTGTGTCCTCACGTCTTTGGCGTGAGGACATTTTATTTTCAGAGGTGACATTCATGCCCAACGCAAAGGTACTTGAAAGCAAGAAAACCGTCGTTGATGCTCTGTCTGAGAAAATTCAGAACGCTACTTCTGCTGTTTTTGTAGACTACAAGGGCATCACCGTCGCGCAGGATACCGAGCTTCGCAATCAGTTCCGTGCTGCGGGAGTCGAGTACGCTGTCGTCAAGAACACCCTGACCCGGTTCGCTGCCAATAAGGCCGGCTACACCGAGTTCGATGAGCTTCTCAACGGCACCACGTCCATGGCTTCCACCACCGACGATCCCATTGCACCGGCTCGCGTCGTCTGCGAATTCGCAAAGAAAAACAAGAACGTCGTCAAGATCAAGGGCGGCATGGTTGAAGGCAAGGTTCTGTCTGTTGAAGAACTCATGTCCTTCGGCGAACTGCCCTCCAAGAATGCACTCGTTGCACAGGTTCTCGGCACGTTCCTCGCGCCCATCTCCTCTCTGGCAGTTGTCCTGAACCAGATTCTGGAGCAGAAGGGCGGCGCTCCTGCGGAAGAAGCTCCCGCAGAGGCTTAATCCATCAATCAATAAAATTTCGACTGAAACATTTTACTGAACAATTTACTGGAGGTAACTACAATGGCATCCGAAAAGATTACTGCTATGATCGAAGAAGTTAAGACCCTCACCGTTCTTGAGCTGGCTGAGCTGGTTCATGCTCTGGAAGAGGAATTCGGCGTTTCCGCCGCTGCCGCTGCTGTCGCCGCTCCCGCTGCCGGTGCTGCTGCCGCTGAGGAAGAGAAGACTGAGTTCGATGTCGTTCTGAAGGCCGCTGGCGCCAACAAGATCGCTGTCATCAAGGTCGTCCGTGCTCTGACCGGCCTGGGCCTGAAGGAAGCTAAGGAACTCGTCGACGGCGCTCCGAAGAACCTCAAGGAAGGCGTCTCCAAGGACGAGGCCGAGAAGATCGCTGCCGAGCTCAAGGAAGCTGGCGCAGAGGTCGAGGTCAAGTAAGTTTACTTGTCACCAAAAAATTCCGGGCTGCATCTGCAGCCCGGTTTTTTGCAGCATTATAAAATTATGTTAACCAGCATACAGAGCAGCACGCCGATCATTGTCGGGATTGCCGCCGCCAGAAGCGTCCACCGGAAACTGCCCGTTTCGCGCTTGATGGAAAGCAGCGTTGTGCTGCATGGCCAGTGAAATACGCAGAAAATCAGACAACACAGCGCTGTTTTCGCTGTGATTCCACTGGCAGCCAGAAGTGCCGCAGCCTCAGCCCCCTGTGCATCCCCAAGCACACTCTGCTGCGTCAGCAGCATCAAAATGACCGGAATCGCCAGTTCGTTGGCTGGCAGCGCAAATAAAAAGCCTGTCAAAATCACTCCGCTCATTCCCAACAGCCGCCCCACTCCATCCAGTGCGCCGGAAATCCACAGCAATAAGCTTTTCCCGTTCACCTGCCACGCGCCAAGCGCCCATAAAAGCAGCCCCGTCGGTGCCGCAACCATCACGGCACGGGAAAGCACATGCAGTGTCTTCCCAAAAACTGCGTCGTTCAGAATTTTTTTCAGCTGCGGCCGTCGATATGCGGACATCTCCAATACAAATGGCATGCCGGTTTCCCTGTTCAATCTCTTGCTGAGCAGAGAAGACACCAGAAACGTTCCGCCCGCGCCCATACAGACCGCCGCCGTCAATACCAGCGCCAGCAGAAGACTGTTTTCGCGCCCCAGCAGAACCGCTCCCATCGCCAGGAGCATCGGGAACCGTCCGTTGCACGGCATCATCGCGTTCGTGCAGACCGCCGTCAGCTTCTCCGCCCGCGTCGGCATGATCCTGCACCCCGTTACCCCAACTGCATTGCATCCGAGACCCATACACATCGTCAGTGCCTGGCGGCCTGAGGTGCCGCAGCGGGCGAAAATGTGGTCAGTCAGGAAGGCTGCACGCGGCAGATATCCGGCGTCCTCCAGGACAGAAAACAGGAAAAAGAAGATCGCCGCAGGCGGCAGCATCACAGCGGTGACGCGCGCCGCCGTTGCATAGACACCGCTGATCAGCGCATCCGCAAGCCAGTGCGGCCAGCCCGAACAGGCTTGGAGCAGAACCCGCTGCAGCCAGTCAAAACCGCTTTGCAGCCAGACGGAGAAAACGTTGCTGCCCTCCAGCGTCAGCCAGAACAGCACGGCCAGCAGAATCATAAATACGGCTGCACCGGTATATTTCCCCGTCAGGAGCCGGTCTATCCGAATACTGCGCTGTGTCCTGCCGCTGTCTCCTGATTGCACGACCTTCCCCGCAAGCTGCCGGGCATGGCGAACGCAGTCCGCAGGCGCAGAGTGCTCCGGCAGGTGCGGCGTGAGCGTGATGTAGCCATCCATCACATCGCGGATCGTCTGCCGCAGCCGGCGGATATCCTTCGCGTCGCTTGCACATGTACCGACGACCGGAACCCCCAGCAGGATTTGCAGCGCATGAAGATCGATCCGGATTCCTCTTGCCTGCGCTTCATCCATCAGATTGACGCAGACGATCAGCTTTTCACACCGCGGCATCAGCTGAAGTGCAAGCGACAGGCTCCGAGCAAGGCACGTTGCGTCACAGACGGCGATCACACAGGCGTCTGTGTGCGCGTGCAGATATTCCGCCGCAATGCGTTCCTCCTCCGACCCGGTTTTCAGCGAGTATGCGCCCGGAAGATCCGTCACGGCATATGCCTGCGCGGCATAGGAATATGTGCCGTGCGCTACCGCGACTGTCTTCCCCGGCCAGTTTCGCGTATGCTGATGCAGCCCGGTCAGCGCGTTGAAAATGCTGCTTTTGCCGACGTTCGGGTTTCCGGCCAGCGCAATGGCGCGGAGCACGGGTTCGTTCCGGCTCATCTGACCGCCTCCACAACGATCTGCGCCGCATCCTTTTTCCGCAGTGCAAATACCGCTCCGCCCACCGCATATGCCGCAGGCGATGCGTGCGGCGCGCAATACAGGCAGCTGAGTTCCGTTTCAGGCAGCAGTCCCAGCTCCTCCATACGCGCCTTGGCCTCGCCCGGCATCAAAATCTCGCGTAGGACACCATATTCCCCCGGCCGCAGCGCATCCAGTCCCATCCGCCGCTTTTCCATGGGCGCACTCCCCTTTCTGTTCCTCTGGTTTCTAATCCAGAATATACAGAAAAGCACGGTTTTGTGACAACCCCATTGTGTTTGGCTGCGCCGCGTGGTATACTGACAGGAAATCACACTTGAGGTGCGCCATGCTTCACAATTATCACACGCACACGTTCCGCAACCATCACACGGTCGGTGCGGAGCGCGAATATATCGAATCCGCCATCAAAAACGGCTTCCAAACGCTCGGCTTTTCCGAGCATGCGCCATATCGGTTCCCGGATGGCCATGTTTCCTATTTTCATATGTTCCCTGAGGATTTAAACGACTATATCCAGACGCTTCTGACGCTCAAGGCAGAATACGCCGGCCGCATCGAGATTCTGATTGGCTACGAGGCGGAGTATTATCCCAGGTTTTTTGACGATCTGCTTGCGCGCATCACGCAGTATCCCGTCGACTATCTGCTGCTCGGTCAGCACTATATCCACAACGAGATCGACGGTGTTTATGTCTATGAGCCAACGGATGATCCTGAGATTTTGAAAGTTTATGTAAACCAATGCATTGCAGGACTGGATACCGGGCTGTATACCTATCTGGCGCACCCGGATCTGATTCAGTTTACCGGCTCCGAATCGATCTACCGGCGGGAAATGGAACGGCTGTGTCTGGCTGCGAAGGAACGGAATATTCCGCTGGAGCTGAACCTGTTGGGGCTGCGCGCGAACCGGGCGTACCCCTCCGCACGCTTTTTCCAGATTGCAAAAGCCTGCGGCAACACGATCGTCGCCGGGATCGACGCGCACGACCCGGATTGCTTCTTCCAGCCCGAAACATTTGCGCCTTATCAGGCATTTGTGGCGGAGTGCGGGCTCACCGTAACGGATTCGATCACGCTCCGGCCTGTCCGGCGCTGACCAGTCAATAAAAGAACAGCCGCGTGGGAACACTCCCGCGCGGCTGTTCTTCTCAAATCGTATCCAGAATCAGCTGGAAGACCGCGTCGGCGGCCTGTTCGCGGATCTGGGCGCGGTCGCCGGACAGGTGCAGCTCCTTACAGAAGGAGAAGCCTGCCGTGTCGACGGCGATGTAGACGAGGCCGACCGGACGGCCCGTGCCGTCCCCATCCGGCCCTGCAAGACCCGTTACAGACACGGCGCAGTCCGTCATAAGGCGTTCGCGTGCGCCGCGCGCCATTTCGTGCGCCGTTTCGCGCGAGACGGCGGTGCAGACGTCAAGCGTCTCCTGCTCCACGCCGAGCAGACAGTGCTTGATTTCGTTTACATAACTTATCACGCCGCCCTTATATACGGCAGACGCGCCCGGCACATCAGTCAGCAGCTTGCCGATCAGGCCGCCAGTGCAGGATTCTGCCGTAGCAAGCGTCAGCTCCTGCTCCTTCAGGCGCTTGACGACGGCCTCAGCCCCTGTGTTCATCTTCATAATACCGGATCTGGGTCTTTTCCGTGTTGGCAATCGCGCGGGCGATCAGGCCCTCCACGTCCAGCTTCTGCTCCTCGGCCTCGACCTGCGCGAGAACCGGCTTTGTCTTCGGATGCTTGGGCGTAAAGACGGTGCAGCAGTCCTCATACGGGAGAATGGAGGTATCCAGCGTCCCGATACGGCGGGCGACGGTAACGATCTCCTCCTTATCCATGCCGATGAGCGGATGGAAGATTGGCATATGGACAACCGCGCCGGTCACGGCCATGGCGTCCATGGTCTGGGACGCGACCTGACCGAGATTTTCGCCGGTGACAAGGCACTTCGCGCCGTGGTCGCGGCCGATGGCCTCTGCAATGCGCATCATAAAGCGGCGCATGATGATCGTGAAGTATTCCTCACGGCAGTGGTCGCGGATGGCCTCCTGAATTTCGGTAAAGCCGACGATATCAACGGTCATGCGGCCGCAGAACTTCGTCATGATGTGCGCCAGCTCCAGAACCTTTTCCTTGGCAAGCTCCGAGGTGTACGGGTATGAGAAGAAGTGGATGCATTCGATCTCCACGCCGCGCTTGGCGATCATGTAACCCGCGACCGGGGAATCGATGCCGCCGGAGAGCAGGACTGCCGCGCGTCCGCCAGTGCCCGTCGGCAGGCCGCCTGCGCCGGGGACGGACGGGCCGTGGACGTAGGCCGCCGTCTCGCGGACCTCGATATTGACGGTATAGTCGGGGTTGTGGACGTCGACCAGAACGTTCGGGAATTCCTCTGCCAGCCGTCCGCCGATCTCCTGCGAGATCTGGATGGAGTTCAGCGGGAAGCGCTTATCCGAGCGCTTGGATTCGACCTTGAAGCTTTTGGCTGCGGACAGCTCATCGCCCAGATACTCGCAGACGGCGTTAAACATGGCGTCGAGATTTTTTCCGCAGGCACGGCAGCGGCACATCTGGGCCACGCCGAAGATCGTGCCGCAGGCCTCCCACGCGCCGTCCAGATCGCAGTCCTCGGTCAGCGGCTCGACATAGAGCGTCGACTGGACGATATTGACCTTGAATTCGCCGAATTTCGCCATGCGGCGGCGGGTGACGGTCTTGAGCTTATCCTCAAAGACGCGGCGGTTCTGTCCCTTCAGGACGATCTCGCCCAATTTCAGTAAAAAAAGTTCTTTCATGATATGTGTCCTATTCTATAAAAATGAATTTGGTTTTATAAAATTATCTTGCGTTTTCTCCGCCGAGCTGGAAGGAGCGGTACTGGACAGCCTCGGCGATGTGTTCGGGGCGGATCTGGTCGCTGCCGGCAAGATCGGCGATGGTTCTTGCGACCTTCAGCACGCGGTCATAGCTGCGGGCCGTCATGCCGAGCGCGTCGAACGCCTGCTTCATAAGGGCGGTGCAGTCCTCGTCCAGCTGGCAGAACGTGCGCAGCTGCGCGGGCTGCATATAGGCGTTGCAGCGAGTCGACGTGCCGCTGTAGCGTGTGTTCTGGATGCTTCTTGCCGCGTCGACTCTGGCCTTGATGGCGGACGACGGCTCCGCCTCTGACCGGGAGCGCAGCTCGTCAAACTTGACGGAGCTGACCTCGACGATCATGTCCACACGGTCGAGCATCGGGCCAGAAATACGGCTTAAATACCGGTCGACCGCTGCCTGTGAGCAGGTGCACCGGCCGCTGGGGTCGCCGTACCAGCCGCAGGGGCAGGGATTCATGGCACAGACCAGCATGAACTCGCACGGGAAGGTCTGCGAGCCCTGCACCCGGGAAATGGTGACCTGTCCGTCCTCAAGCGGCTGGCGCATGGATTCGATGGCGTCCCGGCGGAACTCCGGCAGCTCGTCGAGGAACAGCACGCCCTTGTGCGCGAGAGAAATCTCGCCGGGCCGGACATTCGCCCCGCCTCCGGCCAGTGCAGCTGCGGAGACGGTATGGTGCGGGCTGCGGAACGGACGCGATTCGATGAGCGGATGATCCGGGCGCAGAAGACCCATGACGGAATAGATCTGCGTGACGTCCAGCTGCTCCTGCCGCGTCATATCGGGCAGGATGGACGGCAGGCGCTTTGAGAGCATACTCTTGCCGGAGCCGGGAGGGCCTACCAGAAGGATATTATGCCCGCCTGCCGCCGCAATTTCAAGGGCGCGCTTTGCATTTTCCTGTCCTTTTACATCCTTGAAGTCCAAAAGCTGCTGTGTTTTGTGCTCCGGCTGCCAGATGGGCGCGGGATCGATCGGCGTCTGGCCGGTCAGGTGCGCGGTCAGCTGCCGGATGTCCTTTACGCCGTAGACGGCCAGACCGCCAGCCAGCGTGGCCTCGCGCGCGTTATCCTCCGGGACGTACAGCTCCTCATAGCCGAGCCGCTTCGCGGCCAGCGCCATCGGCAGGACGCCGGGAACGGCGCGCAGCGCCCCCTCCAGACTCAGCTCACCGAGGAACGCGCAGCGTTTCTTCGGAAGCTTTACCTGCTCGGAGGCAGCCAGAATAGACAGGAGGATCGGCAGATCGTAGAGCGTGCCGGATTTCTTCGTACCCGCCGGAGCGAGGTTCACGATGATGCGGCTGACCGGGAACCGGAAGCCGCAGTTTTTGATCGCGGCGCGCACGCGTTCGCGCGCCTCCTTGACGGACGCGTCCGGCAGACCGACCAGATCGAACGCCGGAAGCCCCGTACCGATGTAGCATTCCGTCTGCACCTCGTATCCGTTGACGCCGGACAGGCCGAGCGAGAGCACTTTACTGAGCATCTGCATCCCTCCGCTTTTTTCTTCGCATCTATCATAGCGCATTTTGCGTCAAAAACCAACAGGTTTTTCAAAACTTGCCGGAATGCGCGGCAGATTTTCGAAAGATTTCCGCCAAATCCAAAAAGCTTATCTCAAATTTGATTTACATTGACAAGAAAATGTGATATAGTCATTATGCATGAATATGTAATTACTTTTAGGAGGTAATTGTTTTGGTTCGTAAATTCAAAACCATGGACGGCAATAATGCCGCGGCTCACGTATCCTATGCGTATACCGAAGTCGCCGGTATTTATCCCATTACGCCGTCCTCCCCGATGGCGGACTTTGTCGACCAGTGGTCTGCTGCAGGTCTGAAGAACATCTTCGGCACCCGCGTCAAGGTTGCTGAGATGCAGTCTGAGGCCGGTGCGGCCGGTACGGTTCACGGCTCCCTCGGCGCAGGCGCTCTGACGACCACCTATACGGCGTCTCAGGGTCTGCTGCTGATGATCCCGAATATGTACAAGATCGCGGCGGAGCAGCTGCCCTGCGTGTTCCACGTCTCGGCCCGTACCGTCTCGACCCATGCGCTGAACATTTTCGGCGATCATTCCGACGTCATGGCCTGCCGTCAGACCGGCTTCGCCATGCTCTGCGAGACCAACCCGCAGGAAGTCATGGATCTGTCCCCCGTCGCACATCTTTCCGCGATCGAGGGCAAGGTTCCGTTCCTGAACTTCTTTGACGGCTTCCGTACCTCCCACGAGATCCAGAAGGTCGCCTGCTGGGATTACGCCGATCTCAAGGAAATGTGCAACATGAAGGCTGTCGAGGAGTTCCGTCAGCACGCGCTGAACCCGGAGCATCCCGCTGCCCGCGGCTGCCATGAAAACGGCGATATCTTCTTCCAGCACCGTGAGGCCTGCAACCGGTACTATGACGAACTGCCCGCAGTCGTCGAAAAGTACATGGGCAAGATCAACGAGAAGCTCGGCACGAACTATCAGCTGTTCAACTACTACGGCGCTCCCGACGCTGACCGCGTCATCATCGCGATGGGTTCCATCAACGACGTTGCTGAGGAAGTCATCGACTACATGAACGCGCACGGCGAGAAGGTCGGCCTGGTCAAGGTCCGCCTGTACCGTCCGTTCTGCGCAGACAAGCTGGTTGCGGCTATCCCGGCTACCGCCAAGAAGATCGCAGTCCTCGACCGCACGAAGGAGCCCGGCTCTCTGGGCGAGCCTTTGTACATGGACGTTGTGACCGCTCTGGCCAACGCAGGCGTCAAGGCGACCATCATCGGCGGTCGCTACGGCCTCGGTTCCAAGGATACGCCTCCTGCTTCCATCTTCGCCGTTTACAACGAGCTGAAGAAGGATGAGCCGAAGCACGAGTTCACCATCGGCATCGTCGACGACGTGACGAACCTGTCCCTCGAAGAGGACAAGAACTGCCCGAACACCGCCGCGGAAGGCACCATCGAGTGCAAGTTCTGGGGTCTGGGCGGCGACGGCACCGTCGGCGCGAACAAGAACTCCATTAAGATCATCGGCGACCATACCGACAAGTACGTGCAGGCCTACTTCCAGTATGACTCCAAGAAGACCGGCGGCGTCACCATCAGCCATCTGCGCTTCGGCGACAAGCCCATCAAGAGCCCGTACTACATCAACAAGGCCGACTTCGTTGCCTGCCACAACCCGTCCTACATCACGAAGGGCTTCCCCATTGTCCGTGACGTCAAGCCGGGCGGCGTGTTCATGATCAACTGTCAGTGGACGCCGGAAGAGCTGGCCCATCATCTGGATGCCGCTTCCAAGCGCTACATTGCCAAGAACAACATTCAGCTCTACACCATCAACGCCATTGATCTGGCGCAGTCCATCGGCATGGGCAAGCGCACCAACACCATCCTTCAGTCCGCGTTCTTCTCCCTGGCAAAGGTCCTGCCGGAAGCGGACGCCATCCAGTACATGAAGGAAAAGGCCACGCAGTCCTACTCCAAGAAGGGCATGGACGTCGTCGAGATGAACCACAAGGCCATCGACGCCGGCGCTACCGCCTATGTGAAGATCGACGTTCCCGCTGCCTGGGCCAACGCAGAAGACGTTGTCGCCCAGCACAACCTCGAGGGCAAGCCTGAACTGGTCAAGCAGGTCAAGAACATCCTCTTCCCGGTCGACAAGATGGACGGCGATTCCCTGCCCGTCTCCACGTTCGTCGATCATGTCGACGGCCAGTTCGAGCTGGGCGCTGCCGCTTACGAAAAGCGCGGCGTTGCCGTTGCCGTTCCGGAATGGGATTCTGCAAAGTGCATCCAGTGCGGCAACTGCGCATATGTCTGCCCGCACGCCACCATCCGCACGGTCGCTCTGACCGATGAGGAAGCCAAGAACGCACCCGCAGCCGCCAAGATCGTCCCGGTCAAGGCCGGCAAGGGCAAGGGCGTTTATCAGTTCACAATGGCCATTTCTCCGCTCGACTGCATGGGCTGCGGCGTCTGCGTCGGTGCCTGCCCCGAAAAGGTACAGGCCATCAAGATGGTTCCGCAGGAAACGCAGCTGGATCAGCAGGACGTTTTCGATTACTGCGTGAACAAGGTCTCCGAGAAGAAGGAGCTTCAGACTGCCGACGTCAAGGGCAGCCAGTTCCGCAAGCCGCTGCTTGAGTTCTCCGGCTCCTGCGCAGGCTGCGCCGAGACGAGCTACGCACGCCTCGTCACCCAGCTGTTTGGCGACAAGATGTATATCTCCAACGCCACCGGCTGCTCCTCCATCTGGGGCAACCCGGGCGCTACCAACCCGTACTGCACAAACGCAGAGGGCAAGGGCCCCGCATGGTGCAACTCCCTGTTCGAGGACAACGCGGAGCACGGCTTCGGTATGTACCTCGGCCAGAAGGCCATCCGTGACAGCCTGATTGAGAAGACCAAGGCTCTGATCGCCGTCGAGTGGACGAACGCCGACCTCAAGGCCGCCGCACAGAAGTACCTCGACACCGTCAACGATCTGGAGGCCAACGCTGCCGCCACTAAGGCGTATGTCGCGGCTCTGGAAGAGAACGTTGCAACTGTTGACGAACTGGCACAGGTCCCGCAGTTTGCCGAGCACGCTGCCGAGCTCAAGGCCAAGGGCGAAAAGTACTGCGACTGCGACGCCTGCGCACTTGGCGCAGACATCCTGTCCAAGAAGGATTACCTCAGCAAGAAGTCCGTCTGGATCTTCGGCGGCGACGGCTGGGCTTACGACATCGGCTTCGGCGGTGTCGACCATGTCCTCGCCTCCGGTGAAGACGTCAACATCTTCGTCTTCGATACCGAGGTCTACTCCAACACCGGCGGACAGGCTTCCAAGGCTTCCAACATCGGTCAGGTCGCACAGTTTGCGGCTGCCGGTAAGGAGACCAAGTCCAAGTCTCTGGCGGAGATCGCCATGTCCTACGGCTATGTCTACGTCGCGCAGGTCGCCATGGGCGCAAACGCTGCGCAGACGCTGAAGGCCATTCAGGAGGCCGAGGCCTACCACGGCCCGTCCCTCATCATCGGCTATGCACCGTGCGAGATGCACTCCATCAAGGGCGGTATGCAGAACTGCCAGAAGGAAATGAAGAAAGCTGTCGACTGCGGCTACTGGAATATGTTCCGCTTCAACCCGGCTGCGGAGAAGAAGTTCACGCTGGACTCCAAGGCTCCCGCCGGCGGCTATCAGGAATTCCTGATGAACGAGGCCCGCTACAGCCGTCTGACCCGCGAGTTCCCGGAGCGTGCAACTGTTCTGTTCGCAAAGAACGAGGAGAACGCCAAGGAGCGCTACGAGCACCTGCTCAAGCTGGTCGATATGTACGACAAATAATTATCTCCTATGCAAAAGGGGCGGTACCTTCGGGTACCGCCTCCTTTTGTGTCAGGCAGATTTGCTTTTCATGAAACAGACCGTATAAAAGCCCGGCGCGTTTGAACGCGCCGGGCTGCTTGCTTAATTGCGGTTGAAGATCTTGAAGATCTCGTCGATATCGTCGATATCCTCCTGCGCCTGATTCTTGCTGGCGGAGGCCTTTTCCTGCGCGGCGGAGAATGCGCCGATGGGCTTGGAAGGCGTCTGACGCTTCTCTGCGAAGCCGGTGGCGATGACCGTCACGCGCATTTCATCCTGAAGCTCGTCGTCGAACGCGGCGCCGAAGATGATGTTCGCGTCGGGGTTGGCAGCTTCCATAACAATATTGGCGGCAGTCTCGACATCGTCGAGGCCGAGGTCGTGCGAACCGGCAATGTTGATGAGAACGCCGGTCGCGCCGTTGATGGACGTCTCAAGCAGCGGGCTGGAGACGGCGGCCTGCGCAGCCTGCTCGGCCTTGTCGCGGCCGGTGGCGGAACCGACGCCCATATGGGCCTGCCCTGCGTTGCGCATGATGGCGGAAACGTCGGCAAAGTCGAGGTTGATGATGACATTCTCGCTGTAGCCGACGAGCTCGGAGATGGAGCTGACGGCCTGCTTCAGAACATCATCCGCAATGCCGAATGCGTTGGCGAAGGTGATCTTCTGGTCGGTGACGAATTTCAGGCGGTCGTTCGGGATAATGATCATGGAATCGACCTTATCGGTGAGGTTGGCAATGCCGGCCTCAGCCTGCTTCATGCGGTTCGCGCCCTCGAAGCGGAAGGGCTTCGTCACGACGGCGACGGTCAGAATGCCTGCGTCATGCGCGACCTGCGCGATAATGGGTGCAGCGCCGGTGCCGGTGCCGCCGCCCATACCGGCGGTGATGAAGACCATGTCGGTGCCCTCGAGCACCTGAGAAATGAGCGCCTTGGATTCCTCGGCAGATTTCTGGCCAATATCCGGCTTGGAGCCTGCGCCCATGCCGCCGGTCAGCTTTTCGCCGATCTGCACCTTATTCTTGCACTTGGACTTTTCAAGGTCCTGCTTATCCGTGTTGACCGCAACAAACTCGACGCCCTTGACGTCGGACGCGATCATGCGGTTGATAACGTTATTGCCGGCTCCGCCGACGCCAATGACTTTGATCTTGACTACCTTATCTGCTGTATCTGCCATTTGTCTTCCTCCTGTATATCTCACAGCCCACAACTGCATCGTTTAAGATTATGTCGACTTTATTCTATCTCGAAAAAGGGTGTGCGTCAATAGAAAATGCGGAAAAATTCAGCAAAAAATGCGGATTTTATGGTTTGCGTCCCCCCGGCTCACGCTGCGGGCTGGAAGGTGGCCCTTTTCTGCGCGGCCTGGGTCAGATCGATGGTTCCGGCCTGAAATTCGCTGAGCTGGTCGAGAATGGAGCACAGATAGCGGATCTTATAGGCCAACTCATCGGTCCCGCCGAGCTTGATCTCGTAGCGTTCGTCGTACCAGATGCTCATGTCGTATTCCTTTTCCACATCGATCACGCGGATATGCTCCAGAAGGCCGGTGCCGTCAAGCTCCTTCATGACGTCCAGCGCGGCGGCCAGCGCTGTGGGCGTTGGGGAAGAAACGGCTTCCCCCTCCGTGGGCGTGGAAATGAGCAGGCCGTTGATGTGCGGGTTTTCATTGAATGCGGCAGGCTCAATGCGCTCAAGCGCCTTGCCGCTTGGGCCGACGAGCCAGCAGGCGTTCGTGTCGGTCATGACGGCAAAGGAAACGACGCTCTCGCGGACCTGAATGATAATGCCATCCGGCAGGCTGCGGGCAATGGAAACATCCTCGACATACGGCAGTGCGGCCTTGATGTTGCCGACAGCCAGCGCTTTATTGACCGTCAGGAGATTATCGCCCTGCTGGATCTGCGAGGCCTCGATAATCTGGTCGGCGGAATAGACGGTGTTGCCCTGGATCTCAATGGTGTTGACCTTGAAGAAGATCGCGACGCCGAAGACGATCGCAGCAACGACAGCGAGCATGATGAGGAGCTTGCCGAGCGCACTGCTGCGCACCTGACGTGCCTTGCCTGCGGCTCGTGCTTCCCTATTCGCTTTGCTTTGCTTCGTGCGCATGATGCATTCTCCTTCGGAGGCTCAGAATATACAAAGTATATCACATCTTTTTGGGGATTTCCACTGTTTTCAGGCGAGCGCCGACGCTTTGCAGTGCTGCCTCAAGAGTATCATATCCCCGTTCGATGTGTTTTACTCCAAAAATGGTACTTTCGCCCTCGGCCTGCATGGCTGCGAGCACGAGTGCCGCGCCGCCGCGCAGATCCTCCGCGAAAAGCTGCGCCGCATACAGCTGCGGCGCACCGCGCAGATGGACAGTGTTTTCGTCCTGACGCAGCTGCGCACCGAGCTTTTTAAGCTCTCTGGCATAGCCGAAGCGGTTTTCGAAAATCGTCTCGGTAAAGTCTGTCTGTCCCTCTGCCCGCAGCTGAGAGGCAAGCAGCACCGGCATCGCGTCGGTCGGAAAGCCGGGATACGGCTTTGAGACGACCGGGCGGCAGGCTATCAGCGGTCCGTCGCGGGAAATTTGAATGGTATCATGTGTGCAGGAAAACCGGCAGCCGCTTTCTGTGAGCGAATTTAAAACCGGCTCAGCAAGACGCGGGGCCGTCCTGCGCAGCGTCAGCGTGCCGCCGCAGGCGGCGCAGGCGCACAGGAACGTCGCGGTTTCAATGCGGTCCGGCAGGATGGTATAGGTCGCGCCGGTGAGCGGCTGACCGCCCTTGACGGTTACACGTCCCGTACCTGCGCCCGCAATTTTTGCACCGCAGGCGGTCAAAAAACCGGCCAGATCGACGATCTCCGGCTCACAGGCGGCGTTCTCGATCACGGTGACGCCCTCTGCCCCAACGGCGGCCAGCATGGCGTTTTCCGTTGCGCCGACGCTGGGGCCGGGCAATGTGATCTTCGCGCCGGTCAGTCTTCGTGCGCGGCAGTGAATGGTATCGTCCGTCTCTGTGACCTCCGCGCCGAGTGCGCGGAAGGCAAGCAGATGATAGTCCACCGGCCTTGCGCCGATGGGACAGCCGCCCGGCAGGCTCAGCGACGCTTCGCCCTGTCTTGCAAGCAGCGCACCGAGAAACAGGCTGGACGCACGCATAGATGCGGCCAGCTCCGGCGGGATGGAATGACCGGCGCAGCTGCGCGGGTCTATGTAGACGCTCGCCCCGCGCCGTTCGGAGGCGCAGCCAAGGCTGTGCAGGATGGCACGTGTGTGCGTCACGTCGAGAATATCTGGACAGTTATGCAGGACGCATGGCGTTCTGCACAGGAGCGTCGCGGCCAGAATGGGCAGGACGCTGTTTTTCGCACCGTGGATCGTCACCTCCCCGGAAAGCGGAGGCGATTTGGAAACAAGCAGCGCTGGCATGGGCATTCCTCCAAAACACAGGAATTTTCCCCATCCTATGCGCTGCGTGCGATGTGCGTGTCAGTGCTTTGCAAGGTCGAGCGCCGTCTGATAGATGCGCTCGGCAGCATCGACCACGGCCATATCCCGTGCGCTGGCACGCATGGCGCGCATCCGTCCGGCGTCTGAAAGGATCGACTTTGCGGTTTCATAGAGGCTTTTTCCGTCGCAGTCTGCCTCGCGGACGACTGCGGCCGCGCCGGAGCGTTCGAGCACCCGGGCGTTTTTTTCCTGATGGTTGCCGGTCACGTTTGGGCTCGGTACCATGATGCAGGGTGTTCCGCTGGCGCAGACCTCGGCGATGGTCGCCGCGCCTGCGCGGCAGATGATGAGATCCGCCGCTGCCAGCACCTGCGGCATATCATAGATATACTCGCGCATTTCAATGCGCGGTTGCGCGGCGAGGTCGACGCCTTGTTCCCTGACATAGTCCGGCATCCAGCGCCAGCCGAACGAGCCGGTCGCGTGGATGTGATGGAAGGGCGTATTATCCTCGCATTCGCATTTCATAAACTGTGCAATTTTTTTGTTCATCTCCCGCGCGCCGAGACTGCCCCAGCAGGAGACGACGAGCGGTTCGTCGCCGAGCCCCAGCGCCAGCCTGGCCTCCTGCCGCTTGGCAAAGAGGAATTCCTCGCGCACAGGTGTTCCGGTCAGGAGAACCTTTTCGGGCTCCGGGTAATGCTCCCGGCTGGACTCGAAGGACACCATGACACGGCTGGCCGTGCGCGCGACGAGCTTCGTCGTCAGGCCCGGAACGGCGTTTGATTCATGGACGCAGGTGGGAATGCCGAGCTTCGCCCCCATTTTGAGGGCTGGGAAGCTGGCGTAGCCGCCAGTACCGACGATCACATCGGGCTGAAACTCCTTTAGAATTCGCTTTGTTTTTGAAAACGTCGCAGCCATGCGCTGCACGGTCACGAGATTGTGCCAGATCGCGGCGGGCGTCAGCCTGCGCTGGTAGTTGGAGATCTTCACAGTTTCCAGCCGGAAGCCCTCGCGCGGGACAATCTTGTTTTCCATGCCGTCCTCCGCGCCGATAAAGAGGATCTTACAGTCCGGCTGACGCTCACGGAACATACGGGCGACCGCAATGGCGGGATAGATATGCCCGCCCGTGCCGCCGCAGGTAAAGACGATATTCATGAACTTCCCTCCCTTACAGAAGCTTATTGTCGTTCTGCCGGGAGACGGCCAGGACAACGCCCGCTTCAAACAGCTGCATGAGAAGCGCCGTGCCGCCGTAGGAGAAGAACGGGAGAGAAATGCCGGTGGCGGGCAGAAAATTGGTCACGACGCCAATGTTGAGGAAGGTCTGAAGCGCGATATGCGTGGAAATTCCGGCGGCAAGGAGCGCACCGAAGCGATCACGCGCGTGCATGGCGATATAATAGCCGCGCACGATCAGAAGAATGAACAGCAGGATCACGACGACTGCCCCGACAAAGCCGAGCTCCTCGCAGAGAATGGGGAAAATATAGTCGTTGTGCTCCTCGGGAAGATACAGGTATTTCTGGCAGCTCTTGCCGAGGCCGAGGCCCATCAGGCCGCCGGAACCGATGGCGTAGAGCGACTGTAAGATCTGATAGCCGTTGTCTGTCGGGTCGGAGGCGGGGTCGCGCCAGGCGGTGATACGGCTTCCGGCGTAGCCCTGCGTCTTGAGATAAACAAACATGAACACGGCGACTGCCGCGCCGCCGAGGGCAAACCATTTGATCTGGACGCCGCCCAGAAACAGCATGGCCGCCGCAAGCAGCAGCATGATGAGGATGCAGGAGAAATGGCGCTCCAGCGCGACGAGGCCGCACAGGACGATCATGATCGCGCCGAAGGGCGCGATGCCATAGCGGAAGGTGCGCATTTTATCGCGGTAGGTCGAGATCATGGCGGAAAACGTCATGATGATGGCGATTTTCGCAAGCTCCGAGGGCTGGAAGCGGATGCCCGCAACCTCGATCCAGCGCTTTGCGCCGTTGGCCGTCGAGCCGATGAGCGGTACGAGCATCAGGAACACGACGGATACCGCGAGGATGATGAACGAAGCACTGCGCCAGAGCTGATAGTTCAGCCTGCTGACAAACAGCATACCGCCGATGCCCACGACAGCGAAAATCGCCTGCCGGGCAAAGTAATAGGTAGAGTTGCCGGTCAGATAATACGCGCGGGCGTAGGAGGCTGAAAAGACCATGACGACGCCGATCAGCACGAGCAGCACCGTCAGCGCGAGAAACGGCAGGTCGAGCAGGCCGCGCTCGTCGAGCAGCACCTTGTCCTTTGTTTTGGTCGGCTGCGGCAGGCGCTCCGGCTCGGGAGCCTGCGGAGCTTCATACAGCCGCGTTACGCCGTCTGAACGGCTTGCCATAGGGGTCGCTCCTTTCTGAAGCTGCGGTAGCTCAATACCGGTTCATAACACCGAGATACGCCAGCACGCACATGACGAGCGTGATCGCGGTGAAAACAAAAACGATTTTTTCCTCTTTCCAGCCGCACAGCTCAAAGTGGTGGTGGATGGGGGTCATTTTGAAGATGCGCTTGCCATGGGTCAGCTTGAAATACGTGACCTGCAGAATGACGGAAAGCGTCTCGCAGAGATAGATAATGCCGACAAGGATCAGAATCAGCGGCATATCGAGCGCGAAGGCCATGCCGCAGACCATGCCGCCGAGGAACAGTGAGCCGGTGTCGCCCATGAAGACCTTGGCCGGGTGGAAATTGTAGCAGAGGAAACCCGCCAGGCCGCCCGCGACGGTCGCGGGGAGCAGGGCCAGCGTCGTGCGGCCATAGATATAGGAGGTCGTGGCGAAGAAGACCATGACCGGGATGGTCACGCTGCTGGAAAGACCGTCGACGCCGTCCGTCAGGTTCACAGCGTTGACGCAGCCGACAATGACGAAGGCCGCAAAGACCATATAGACCGCCGTCGGAATTTCAAGATCGAGGTTCCAGAACGGGATATAGAGGTCGCAGGACAGATCGCCGCTGCCCTTCAGCACAAACAGGAACGCAGCGGCCACGACGAGCTGCAGCAGGAATTTCTGGACGGCTGTCAGACCGAGATTGCGCTTGAGCTTGACCTTGACGAAATCATCGGCAAAACCGACAAGCCCATAGCACAGGGCGAGGGCCAGCACATACAGGTGCGTATAGGTGTGGTTCTCCGTCATGCTCTTCCAGCCGAAGCCGACTGTGCAGAGGATGATCGCGGCAATGAACATGATGCCGCCCATGGTCGGCGTACCGGCCTTGGTGTTGTGCCACTGCGGGCCGACCTCGCGGATGGACTGGCCCGCGTGCAGCGCACGGAGCATGGGAATAACGAAGCGGCCAAACAGCAGCGTCAGTAAAAACGAAGCGAGCGTCGCGCCCAGAACGATAAAAAACATTGCATCCATACAGGATTCCTCCGAGACTCTCTTTATTCCTCTTCTTCCTTGAAAAACAGCGCAAGGGCCTTTTCCATCCGCATACCGCGGCTGCCCTTGAACAAAATCACATCGCCGGGACGGGCACGCATTTTGAGCATATGCGCCAGATCCTCATGCGTGTCAAAATGCTCGATCAGCTTCTGCTTCATGCCGCCGGTGATCGCACCGGAAACCATGCGCTCGGCGTTGACGCCGTAGGTGTAGAGCACGTCGGCCTTCGTGGCGGCAATGCGGCCAATGCGGTAATGCTCCGCGGCGGAGCGGTTGCCAAGCTCCAGCATATCGCCCAGCACCGCGATACAGCGGCCATTCGTGCGCGAACGGAAGCCCGCAAGGATCTCAAGCGCGGCCTCCGTCGATTCCGGGCCTGCGTTATAGCAGTCCTCGATGATGGTAAAGCCGTCGCGCTCGTAGATCTTCTGGCGCATACCGGTGTTGTGAAAGCCGGAGATCTGCGTCTGAATCGTCTCAGGCGGGACCTTCAGGAGCAGGGCTGCCGTAACGGCGGCCAGCGTGTTATAGACCGTATGGCGGCCCAGAACCGGCACGAACAACTCGAAACGGTGGCCGAAACCGCTGACGACAAAGCGCATACCATCGTCAAGCTCCTGAATGTCGGTCGCAAGCACGTCGCAGGCGTGGTTCTCGATGCCGTAATAATATTTTTTATGTCCGCCGTCGGCGCGCACGTTCCAGAGAAGCGGCTCGTCGCCGTTGAACACGCCGACTCCATTTTCCGGCACACCCCGGAAAATTTCGAGCTTGGCCTGCAGGATGCCCTCACGGGAGCCAAGATGTTCGATATGCATGGTGCCGATGTTGGTGATAACAGCGATATCGGGCTTTGCGATAGAAGTCAGGCGGGCCATTTCTCCGAAGTGGTTCATGCCCAGCTCCAGAACAGCCGTTTCAGTATCGTCCGGCATATCGAGGATGGTCATGGGCAGACCGATGTTGTTGTTGTGGTTGCCCTCGGTGCGGGCGGTGCGGTAGGTACGCTCCAGCATACAGGCGGTCATTTCCTTGGTCGTCGTTTTGCCGACGCTGCCGGTAATGCCGATGACGGTCATGCCCATCCGTTCGCGGCGGGCTGCGGCAAGATCGCCGTAGGCCTTGATGGTATCGGGTACAAGAATGGTCGGGATGGCCGCCTTGACCGGTCTTTGCACAAGCGCGGCACTTGCGCCAAGACTGGCCGCCATGCCGATAAAGTCATGGCCGTCGGACTTCTCACCCTTGATGGCGACGAAGAGGTCGCCGGGCTTTACTCTGCGCGAATCGATCTGGACGCCGGTGATCATGCCCTCCGCCTGTTCAGGCGTGAGCGTTCCCCGGCAGTCCTCCGCTGCCTGCTTCAGTGTCAGTTCCTTCATGCGTTTGCCTCCAAATACGACGCGACGACCTCACGCTCGTCCAGATGGTGCTTTTCGTGGCCGATTTCCTGATACGTCTCGTGGCCCTTGCCGCACAGGACGATCACATCGTCCTTCTGCGCCAGCTCCATCGCCCGGCCAATGGCCGAAACGCGGCTCTCAATGACCTCGTAGGGCGTTTCGGTATCCTGCATCCCGGCAAGGATCTGCCGGAGGATCTTATAGGGATCTTCGGTGCGGGGATTGTCTGAGGTGACGATGGCGAGGTCAGACAGCTCTGCCGCGATTTTGCCCATGACGGGGCGCTTATAGGGGTCGCGGTCGCCGCCGCAGCCGAAGACGGCGATGATGCGGCCCGTGCAGAAGCCGCGCACAGCCCTCAGAATATTCTCAAGGCTGTCGGGCGTATGGGAATAGTCGATGAGGACAGTATAGTCCTTGCCCGGCGTGGGGACGACCTCTACTCTGCCCTTGACGCTTTGCGCGGTGCGCAGGGCGTCTGCAATTTTTTGGAGCGGAATATTCAGCGCCAGCGCAGCGGCGATGACACCGAGCGCGTTATAGACGCTGAAAATGCCGGGAATGCCGAGCGTGACAGCAGCCCGCTCGTCCTGATAGACCGCGTCAAACTCCACGCGGTCGGAGAACAGGCCGATATGCTCCGCCGTGAGTGCAGCGGGGGTTCCCTGCGCGGAATACGTCAGAAGCCGGCAGTCCGCCTGCTCCATGATGCGCTTCGCGTAGGCATCGTCGACATTGACCGCGCCCGTTTCGCAGCGGCGGAAGAGCATGGCCTTCGCGTCGCAGTATGCATCCATCGTTTGATGGAAATCGAGATGGTCCTCTGTCAGATTTGTAAAGACAGCCGCGCCAAAACGGATCTGGTCGGCGCGGTGGAGCACCAGCGCGTGGGACGAGACCTCCATAATGACGTGCGTGCAGCCCGCATCGCGCATATCGGCGAAGAGCTTCTGCAGCTCAAAGGACTCCGGCGTGGTGCGCTCGGTGTGCAGGATCTCATCGCCGATCATATTCTGGATCGTGCCGATGAGGCCGACCTTTGCGCCGAGCGTTTTTTCAAGCACGTGCTTCAGCAGATACGTACTGGTCGTTTTGCCGTTCGTGCCGGTGATTCCGACGACGCACATAGCGTCCGCCGGATGGCCGAACCAGTTTGCGCCGAGCGCGGCAAGCGCCGAGCGGGCATCGGAAACCAGTACATACGGAATGTCTGTTTCCGGCTTTTTTTCGCAGACGACGCAGACCGCGCCGTTTTCCATGGACTTGGGAATATATTTGTGGCCGTCGGTCTGGAAGCCGGAGATCGCGACAAACAGTGCTCCGGGCGTTACCTGCCGGGAGTCATACTGAACGCCGGTAATATCCAGTGCTTCGTCCGCATGCAGTTCCAGCACGTCAAGGCCGTGCAGCAGTTCTTTGAGCTTCATAGTGTCCTCCTTAGTCGGATGCGCCTGTGGAAGAGAATTCTACTGTAATTGTAGTACCTCTGTCAACCTCTGTTCCGGGTTCGATGTCCTGATAGGCCGCAAGCACGTAAACGTCCGTGCGGTCGGTGCCCTTGGCCTGCACGTAAAGGCCGGCGTTTGCAGCCAGATAGTTAACGTCCGCGACAGAGCAGCCGATGAAATCCGGCACCTCGACAACCGTCTGCTGCTTTTCCGCGCCCATGTAGAGGATGATCTGCGAATTGCCGGGAACCTGGCTGCCCGGCGCGGGCAGCTGGTCGGTGACGGTCGAGCCGGTGCCGACAATGCGGTAGGTGATGGTTTTTTCAGCGAGCAGCGCAGCCGCTTCGCTTTCGTCCATGCCGATCACATCTGGGACTGTGAAGTTGATACCGCGGATATCCTCGGAATCATAATCCGGCTCCACACCGAGATAGGGAAGAATATCAAGGAAAATGTCGCGGACGGTCGGCGCAGCCATCAGGCCGCCGGAAATATACATCCCGTGGAGGGTATATTTTTCGCTGTCCTGCGAATACGCGGGCGTGTCAAGCGCGACAAGGACGACATATTTCGGGTCGTCAATGGGCGCGACGCCGATAAAGGAGACGATCTTGTCCTTGACCTGATTGCCGTCCTCGTCGTATTCGTCCAGCTTTTCGGACGTGCCGGTCTTGCCGCCGACACGGTAGCCGGGGGTTTTGGCCGCAGAGGCCGTGCCCTCGGTGACGACCTGTTCCATAAGGCTGCGCATTGTTTCGGACGTCTGCTGGCTGATGGCCTGCCGCAAGACAGTCTTTTCGTTCCGCTCGACCATGTTGCCGTCGGCGTCCAGAACCTCGCTCACGATATACGGCTCGAGCACATAGCCGCCGTTGACGATCGCCGCGACGGAGCGCACCAGCTGCATGGGCGTGATACGGAAGCTCTGACCGAAAGAGGACGTGATGAGATAGGACGTGCCGTACTGTGCGGGATTGTTCAGGTATTTCCGTTCGTAGAACAGACCGCTGGCCTCGCCCGGCAGATCAACGCCTGTTTTTTCCATGATGCCGAAGGCCTTGAGGTAATCATAGAAAATGTCGCCGCCCATGCGCAGGCCGATATGGCCAAAGGCGATGTTGCAGGAATTGCCGAGCGCCTGCGCGGTCGACTGCGCACCGTGACCGGCGGATTTCCAGCAGTTAAGGATCTGCTCACGGCCGGAGAACTTTTCCTGACCGCCGCAGTAGAACGAGTCGTTCAGCGTGACGGCTCCGGAATCGATTGCGGAGGCCAGCGTGATGAGCTTGAAGGTCGAACCCGGCTCATAGCCGTCGGACACGCAGCGGTTGCGCCACTGAGCCATACGTGCCGATGCAACATCCTGCTTATACTGCTCGATGGCGGCCTTATAGGCATCGGACGCTTCCGGCAGGGACAGCGCCGCATCACGCTCATTTTCAAGAAGCGCGGCCGCCGCGTCGTCATAGATTTCCAGATAATTATTTGGATCATAGGAGCCGAGCGTGGCCATGGCCTTGATCTCGCCCGTATTCACGTCCATGACGATACAGAACGCGCCGTTTTTGATATCGTACTTATCAATGGCGTTCTGCAGGTTCTTTTCCACATACGCCTGCACGGTCGCGTCGATGGTGGTAACGAGGCTGCAGCCGTCAGAGGCGTCATAGTATTTTTCGTATGTATAGGGCATCTCGGAGCCGTAGTTGCCCTTGGATGTCACGACCTTCCCGGCTGTGCCGGAAAGCTCTTCGTTGTAATAGGCTTCAAGGCCCTCGGAGCCGTTGTTGTCGCTTGAAACGAAGCCGAGCGCCTGCGCGGCGAGGGAGGAATTGGGATAATAGCGCTTGAGATCTGTTTCGAGATAGACACCGGTGATCTTGTTTTCGCTGACGAAGGCGCGGACCTCGTCGGCCAGCTCCTCGGAGATCTTACGGCTGATGACCTTATAGCGGTACTGCTTGTCGGCGGCCTGCTCGTAGACGAAGCTCGGCTCGACATCCAGAATTTCGCCAAGACCGCGCGCGATCTGGTCGAGCAGGTTGCTGTTCTCGGGCTTTTTCATCTGCTCGGCGATCTCGTTCGGATCGATGAAAACCGTCTCGACGGTCGACGAAGAGGCCAGCACGTTCATATTCGCGTCGTAGATCACGCCGCGCGCTGCAGTCAGATTCGTCGAACGGGTCTGGTTCTTGATCGCCTTTTCGTTGTAATAGTCGTGCTGGGTGATCATGAGGTTATAAAGCGTTCCGATCAGCGGGACAAACGCGATCACGCCGCACAGGACCATCAGGATCAGGGTACGGCTGAGGATCGTTCGGTTCGCGCGCTCATTCCGCTCCCGGTTTGCCTGCTTCTGCTCTTTGGTGCGCGGCAGGCGGATGATCTTTTTTGCCATGAAACTGCCTTTCTGTTCAAAAAAGGGGCGGCCTGAAAAGACCGCCCCTGTCCGGTTACTCAGCTGGATTTCAAACTGGGAGGTTCTGTCCAAGCTTATGCTGCTGCGGGGTGCAAATATTCGATGAGGCCGAGAATGCTCTGCTGCATGGCGTCCAGAATTTCTCCGAAGACGCTTGTGCGCTGCTGCGTGTAAATTTCCGCCTGATCGTTCCCGGAGAAGCTGACATAGACGATCTGCTCGGGCTGACATTTGGTCAGGCCGATCTCAGCCGCGTATTCCTCGGCGGCGGTCAGATCGATCTTGGCGTCGTATTTGCTCTGAAGCATCAGCTGCTGCTCCTTGAGATTGGCAAGCCTGTTTTCAAGGGCTGAGACATTGCTGCTGGCCTCAAACAGCTGGACATAGCCGAAAATCACAAGGATCATGAGGCAGACTACCGTCAGCATACCCGCCAGTGTAAACGGCGCGATGGCCGTTCTGGCCTTGACTCTTCGGTACGGCTGCTCATAGGCCCGCTCGTCCGGCAGCTCGATGGGCAGGGTACGCTCATAGGCGCGGTTATCGTCATACTGGCGGGCAGTCTGATCGTTCCATGCGTAAACATCGTATGCGGCAGCGCCGTTGTCTCTATAAAGATTTCTTCGATTGGGCTGCGCCATAACGGCGGGACTCCTTTCCGGGTTACACGTGCTCTGCTACGCGGAGCTTTGCACTGCGCGAACGGGGATTTTCCTCGACCTCCTCGCGCGTGGCGATGATGGGTTTTTTCGTCAGAATTTTGATCTTCGGCTTATGGCCGCAGACACAGACCGGGAACGACGGCGGGCAGGTGCAGCCCTTTGCCGCGTCCTGAAACACGTTTTTGACGATGCGGTCTTCCAGTGAATGGAACGTAATGACAACCAGACGACCGCCGGGGTTCAGGTGGTCGATGGCGGCCTCCATGCCTTGCCGGACCGCGCCAAGCTCATCGTTGACGGCGATGCGGATGGCCTGAAAGCTGCGCTTGGCCGGATGCTGCTTTTCACGCAGGGCGCTGGGCGGCATGGCCGAGCGGATGATGTCGACCAGCTCCAGCGTTGTCTCGATTGGGTGGTCGGTCCGCACGCGTTCGATGGCGGCGGCGATCTGCGGGGCGCAGCGCTCCTCGCCATATTCGTAGAGAATGGATTTTAATTCCTCGCGCGGCCAGTTGTTGACGATCTCATAGGCCGTGAGGGACTGGTCGCGGTCCATGCGCATATCCAGCGGCGCGTCGGCCATATAGGAAAAGCCGCGCTCCGCGTCGTCGAGCTGCGGGGACGAAACGCCCAGGTCGAACAGCATCCCGTCGATCCGGTCGAGTCCCAGCGCGGTAAGGATCGCGCCGACGTTTTCAAAATTATCATGTACCAGCGTCACCTTTTTCGCGTGGCGGTACAGCCGCTTTTTCGCGGCCTCCAGCGCGACCAGATCACGGTCGACGCCGATGAGCCTGCCGGTGGTGAGGCTCCGGCAGATCTCCAGCGAGTGGCCCGCGCCGCCGAGCGTTCCGTCGAGATAGATCCCGTCGGGCTTGATGGCCAGCGCGTCTATGCACTCGTGCAAAAGCACAGATCGATGTGCGAATTCCATCAGAAACCAAGTTCCTCCATCACAGCCGCCAGATTTTCAGGCGTCAGCGTCTGCTGCTCCAGCTCGTCATAGGCTGCGCTGTCCCAGATCTCCGCGTGGCCGCCCTGCCCGATGAACGTGACCTCGCTGGAAAGACCGGCGTATTGGCGCAGCTCAGCGGGAATGAGGAAGCGGCCCTGCTTATCGGGCTCACATTTGGCGGCGTTGGCAAACAGAAAGCGCATTTTTCGGGCCTGTACGATCGGCAGCGCGTTATATTTATCGACAATGGCCTTCCAGCCTGCTTCCGTGTAGACGGACAGGCAGTGGTCGAGGCCCAGTGTTACATAGAAGGTGCTTCCCAGCTCTTCGCGCAGCTTGGACGGCACGAACAGACGTCCTTTTTCGTCAACTGAGTGCTTGTACTTGCCAAACATCCCCTCGCGCCTCCTTTCGCTCCACTTTACTGAAATTTCGCTCCACTTTGCTCCACTTCAATAATATAATACGTTCTGTTTACATAAATTGCAACCCTTTTTTGAAAAAATTTTTCGGGGATTCTTCGACGTTTTTCGTGAAAAATCCCCGAAAGCCGAATTTTTGAACGAATGTTTTAAAAACATCCTCCAGCCGCTTTCACCTGCACGCTCCCCTGCTGCCAGACGGCGCGGAGCGTCCGCACGGACGGGTCGCGCAGCAGCAGCTCCGCCGCCGGGCCTTCGATCCCGGTCTGGAGCCTGCGGCGCAGGCTTCTGGCCCCGCCCGGCTCGTTTGCGCATAGCGCACCGAGGCGCTCGGGCAGCTCCGGGGCCGTTTCCAGCGTAACGTTCTGCTTTTGCAGCCGTCCGGCAAGCTCCCGCAGCTGAAGCGCAGCAATTTTCGCAAGATCCTCTGCCGCAAGCGGACGGAAGGAGGCGACGCAGTCGATCCGGCCCAGAAACTCCGGAGAAAACGCCTCCCGCAGGACGGTCTGCGCGCGGACATCCGCGCAGTCGGGTATGAAGCCGAGACCGGGCTTTCCGGTCTGCGGGCCGGTCAGGTTCGAGGTCATGACGACGATGGTGTTCTTGAAGCTGACGGTGCGGCCCATGCTGTCGGTCAGGATCCCGTCGCCGAGCAGCTGCAGAAGGATACCGGTAATATCCCGGTGCGCCTTTTCCAGCTCATCGAACAGTACAACGCAGTATGGACGGCGGCGCACCTTTTCCGTGAGCGTTCCGCCTGTGTCGTAGCCGACATAGCCCGGAGGCGCGCCAAGCAGGCGCGAGACGCTGCTTGGCTCCATGTATTCCGACATATCCACACGGATGAGCGCGTCCTGGCTGCCGTAGACGACCTGCGCAAGCTGTTTACATAATTCTGTTTTTCCGACGCCCGTCGGGCCGATGAGCAGGAAGGACGCGGCGGGGCGTCCGGCGTCGGCAAGGCCTGTCCGGCCGCGCAGAACGGCGGTAGAAACCGCGTCGACGGCTGCCTGCTGGCCGATGATGCGCTCGGAGAGCGTCTGGCGCAGGGACAGCAGCCGTTCACGGTCGGACTGCCGGAGCCTGCCGACGGGAATGCCGGTGCGCTCGGAGACGACGGCGGCGACGTCCTGCCGGGTCAGGCTCACGGTGCGCTGGGCGCGGCGGGCGGCAAGCTGGCGGCGCACGAGCGTGCGCAGCTCGTCGCGCAGCTTCGCCGCCTGCTCATACTGCGCGTTTGCCACAGCCTGCTCAAGCTGCTGCTCGAGCTGCTGCTGGCGCTCTGCGTCCTCCGCCGGCTCCGGCCCGCCGAGCCAGACGTGCGCCGCGCCCTCGTCGAGCAGGTCGAGCGCCTTGTCCGGCAGGAAGCGATCTGTCAGATAGCGGCTTGAAAAATCGACGGCGGCCTCGATGGCCTCCTGCGTGATGCGGATGCGGTGGTGTGCCTCCAAGCCTGGACGAAGCGCTTCAAGCATACGGCAGGCCGTCTTGCGGTCCGGTTCGCGGACGATCACGGGGCGGAAGCGGCGTTCAAGCGCGGCGTCCTTCTCAATAAATTTGCGGTATTCCTCCAATGTCGTCGCACCGATCATCTGCAGCTCTCCCCTGCCAAGGGCCGGCTTGAGCAGATTGGCCGCGTCGATCGCGCCCTCGGCGCTGCCTGCGCCGACGATGGTGTGCATTTCGTCGACAAACAGGATGACGCTGCCGCAGCGGCGGATCTCGATCAGGATATCGCGCACGCGCTCTTCAAATTCGCCGCGGTATTTCGTGCCCGCAAGCAGATTCGCCATGTTGAGGCAGTAGAGCTTTTTCCCGCGCAGCGCCTGCGGCACGTCTCCGCAGGCAAGGCGCTGGGCCAGCGCTTCAACGACGGCGGTCTTGCCGACGCCGGGTTCGCCGATGAGCGCGGGGTTATTCTTGCTGCGGCGGCTGAGCACCTGCATGAGCTGGGAAAGCTCCGCCTCGCGGCCGACGACGGGGTCCATCTGCGGTGCCCGGTCGATCATGTTGTCACAGTACAGTTCCAAAAGCTTCAATTCCGATTGTCCTTTCACGTCCTGCGCCGGATGTAGGATGCGCAGGCGGTCATATGTTTCCGAAAATACGCAGTTGCAGTCGACACCAAGCTCCGAAAGCATACGCGCCGCCGCATAGGCGTCGTCGCGCATGAGGGAAAGCAGCAGATGCTCCGGCAGGCAGAGGGGCGCGCCAAGGCGGTCCGCCTCGTGCTGTGCGCCGTCAAGCGCTCTTGCGGCAGCTGCGGAAAGGCCCTGCCGTCCGGCTGGCTCCGGCTCCTGCCTCGTCAGCAGCATACAGCGCAGGAGCCTGCCCTCGGCTCCCTGATAGCATAAAATGCGTCCGGTCTGGGAAATGCGTTCCTGCGAGAGTGCAAGCAGCAGATGCTCCGTGCCGGTCTGTGCGCCGCCAAGCTCACGCGCCAGCCGCGACGCGCGGAAGAGCACCCGGTCCAGCGCTGCGGAATACGCCGGTTTTTTCATTCTGATCGCCTCCTGTCGAAGGAGAGTTTCGACGCGGCGGTCAGCGTTTATACGACGCACGCGAAAAAATCCGGGTCGTTCGAGGAATTTACACTTTTTTCATTGCATTTTCAGGAAAGTATGATAGAATGAAGCTACCTTAAAAATGGAGGTGCTTCAAATGGCACACGTAATCAATGACAACTGTGTAAAGTGCGGTGCTTGCGCTGACGCATGTCCCATCGGCTGCATCAGCGAGGGCGAAGACAAGTACGTCATCGACGCTGATCAGTGCGTGGACTGCGGTACCTGCGCTGCAGAATGCCCCAACGACGCGATCTCTGAGGAATAAGCACATAAACAGGAAGGGGGTGCTGCGTGCAGCACCCCCTGTCTTTTTGATTGATTTTTGATTGGAGCGCGTATGGAAGAGCTTCTCTTTGACAGCATCCGGATGAAAATCCCGGACGCACAGTTTCGCATGAGCACAGATTCCATGGTGCTGGCAGATTTCTGCCGGATAAAGTCTGGCAGCCGGGTGCTTGATCTTGGCTGCGGGTGCGGAACGCTGGGGCTTCTGCTGCTGGGCGCGGATGAGACACTGCGCGTATGCGGCATTGAAATTCAGGAGGCCGCTGCGCGGCAGGCGCGGGAAAACGCGGAGGAAAACGGAGTTTCTGACCGCTTTTGCGTCGTCTGCGGCGATCTGCGGCAGACACACGCGGAAATCGCGCCCGGAGGCTTTGACTGTGTGCTGTCCAATCCGCCCTATTACCCGCCGAAAAGCGGGCATCTGCACACGCAGGACAGTCTCAGCGCCGCGAGAAGCGAGATCTGCTGCCCGTTTGACGCGCTCTGCGCGGCTGCGGCGCGGGCGCTGCGGTGGGGCGGGCGGTTTTTTCTGGTTCACAAGCCGGAGCGGCTGGTCGATTTGATGACCGGGCTGCGCGCGGCGCGGCTGGAGCCGAAGCGCATCCGCTTTGTCCGGCACAGGGCAGGAAGCAGCGTAAATCTCGTTTTGATTGAATCCCGCCTCGGCGGAGGGCCTGGGCTGCAATTTGAGCCAGATCTGGTTTTATACACGCAGACCGGCGAGCTGTCTGCCGCGGGTCGGCGTATCTATCATCTACAGGAGTGAAGCAATATGGCCGGTACTCTATATCTCGTGCCGACGCCCATCGGCAATCTGAATGACATTTCGCCCCGCTGTGCCCGAACGCTGGCGGAGGCTGATTTTATCGCGGCGGAGGACACGCGCGTGAGCCTCAAGCTGCTGAACCATCTGGAGATCAAAAAAAGCCTTGTGAGCTATCATGAGCACAACAAGGCAGAAAGCGGCGAAAAGATCCTCGCGCGGCTGCTGGCGGGCGAAACGTGCGCGCTGGTGACGGACGCTGGCTCCCCCGCCATCTCCGACCCCGGCGAGGACCTGGTTCGGCTGTGCGCGGAAAACGGCGTGACGGTCTGCGCGATTCCGGGGCCGTGCGCGCTGGTGACAGCGCTGAGTATTTCGGGCCTGCCGACGGGCCGGTTCACGTTCGAGGGGTTTCTGTCCGTCAACAAAAAAAGCCGCCAGGAGCACCTGACGGGATTGAAGGACGAAACGCGGACGATGATCTTCTACGAAGCGCCGCACAAGCTGCTGACCACGCTGCGCGATCTGGCAGACGCGTTTGGAGAGGATCGGAAAATTTCCCTCTGTCGGGAGCTGACGAAGCTGCACGAGGAGGTCCGCCGCATGACGCTGGGCGAGGCGGCGGCATATTACGAAGAAAATCCGCCGCGCGGTGAATTTGTGCTCGTTGTGGCTGGCGCGGAGGAAAAGGCGGAGGAAGGCTGCACATTTGAAGCGGCGCTCGATCTGGTCCGCGCACGCATGGCGGAGGGACTTTCCACGAAGGACGCTGTCAAGCAGGTCGCGAAGCTGACGGGGTTTGCGAAGAATCTGCTGTATGATGCGGTGGTGAAATGACGGAAGCTGCAAGGTTAGGGACGCATATTTCGGCGCACTTTGAGGAGTGCGATTTGTAGGGGTCGATGCCCACATCGACCCGGCAGAACGCACCCTTTTTGCGGAAATCTATGGCAAATTCGCAACTTCCCAGCGGGCCGATGTGGGCATCGGCCCCTACAAAACTCTGGCGAATCCGTACTGCCCTGCAAATTTCGAACACAAGGCGTTTTTACCGCAGTCATTCAAAAGCAGCTGCTATCAAACCTGGTGTACCGTAACAGGCGGCGCGCAGTATAGCGCCCGTAGGGTGAGTTTGTGTGTTCGTAACAACTGAAAATCAGGAACCACCTGAGTCGTACCCGCAGTACGCACCAAACGTAACCAGCGCCCCTTTTCTCCCCCTTCTTTTCCGGCAAGGCGGAAAAGAAGGGGCCGCCGGAGGCATCCCCAGCCTGCAAGTTCGCAGAAATCTATATATGGACAAACGAAAGCGGCGGACACGCAGATCCGCCGCTTGGTTTTTATTTTTCGACGATCTCCAGCAGCTCCATGGGGCAGGCCTTAACACAGATGCCGCAGGCGGTGCATTTGCTGGAATACGGGACGGCCTCGTCCTTGACGATGAGGCCAAAGGGACACGCTTCGACGCATTTTCCGCAGCCGGTGCAGAGCTTGCGGCTGATCATCCAGACGCCCTTGGGGTTCTGGGTGATCGCGCCGGAGGGACAGGCCTCGGCACACTTGCCGCACTGGACACAGACCATGGGACGGACGTTCTCGCCGCGCTGGACGATCTTCAGAGCGGCCTTATCGGGGTGGAATTCCTTATAGTATGCGTTGGAGCAGGCGCGGACGCACTCCAGACAGGCCATGCACTGCACGCCTTTTTTGATGGACAGCTTTTTCATGAGCGTTCTCCTTCTCATTTTTATCTGTTGTTTATTATACAGCATAAACGAAAACTTTCAATATGCTTGTATCGATTTTTATCGATTCCTGCTCTGTAAAAAACTCACAGCATACCGCGCGCAATGCATGCAGAAACTAGCCTCAGCGATACGATTCGCAAAAAAGGAGGAATTTCTCATGAAAAAAGGCTTGATCCTGGTGCTGGCCGCGCTGATGCTTGCGGTGTCTCTGACCGCCTGTGCGGCGACGCAGCCGTATTACGACGGCTATTCCAACGTCTCCACGACCCGGAACGGCTATGTCAACGGCACAAACGGCTATGGCGGTATGTATAACGGCACGAACTACAACCCCGGCTACAACGGCGCGGGCTACAGCCAGAGCGGCACGGCAAGCGGCAGAACCGTGACCGGCAGCACGTCCGGCACGGCGATGCGGTAACGAGGTGCGCATATGACAGTACGGGGCTTCTTTCTGACCATGGGCGCAGGCGTCGCAGTCGGCGCGTTGGGCGCGATGATGCTGCCGAAAAACAGCGACGCGTACCGCATGACAAAGCAGGTCGCCAAGGCTATTCAAAACGAGGCGGAAAAGGCTGTGGACGCGATCTCCTCGGCCATGTAAGCGGAAAAGGCTTCCCGGAGACGGGAAGCCTTTTCCATGTTTTCGAAAGGATCGATCAGAATGCGTTTACTGCGGCGGTTTCCGCTGCGAGGGCGCTGCGGTACCAGCCGAGATAGCGGTCGAAGCCGGCGGCATCCTCGGGATCGGGAGCAAGCGTCGTGCGCTTGACATCCGCGAAAACCTCTGTTTCCAGATACTGCTCAAGCGTCTGGCCATCCTTTTTCTGCACCAGATAGGACGCAAGCAGAGCCATGCCGTAAGGCCCGCCCTCGCCCGCCGATTCCATGCACGTGACCGGTGCACGGCAGGCGGCGGCCATGTATTTCTGGCCGACGACCGGCGTTTTAAACAGGCCGCCGTGGCCGGTCAGGGAGTCGATGGCAACGTGCTCCTCCGCAAGGATATCCATGCCGAGCTTGAGCGTCGACATGGTCGCGTAAAGCTGGGAGCGCAGGAAATTGGCAAGCGTGAACTGGCTTTCGGGCTTGCGGACGACCATCGGACGGCCCTCGTCCAGATGCGTAACACCCTCGCCCGCCATATAGTTGTAGGTCAGGACGCCAGAGCAGTCAGCATCGCCCTCAAGGCTCTTCTGGTAGAGTTTCGTGAACAGCTCGCCAGTCGAAACATCCGCGCCGAAGAGCTTTGCCGTTTCGCCGAGCAGACTTACCCATGCGTTCATGTCGTTCGTGCAGTTGTTGCAGTGAACCATCGCGACGGGCTTGCCGCTGGGCGTGGTGACCATATCGATCTCCTGATAGACCTTCGACAGGGGCTTTTCCAGTACGACCATAGCGAAGATGGACGTGCCTGCCGAGACGTTGCCGGTTCTGGGCGCGACGGCGTTCGTCGCCGTCATGCCGGTGCCTGCATCGCCTTCGGGCGGGCAGAACGGGATGCCGGCGGGCAGAAGCCCTTCAAGGAACGTTCTCCCGGCCTGCGTCAGCTTACCTGCGGCCTGTCCGGCCATCAGGACCTTGGGCAGGACGCTGCGGGCCGTCCACGCGAAGCCGTATTTGGCCAGCAGCGCGTCGAATTTTTCGAGCATCGCCGCGTCATAGTCCAGCGTTTCACTGTCAATGGGGAACATACCGGAGGCTTCGCCCACGCCGAGGACGTTTTCGCCCGTGAGCAGATAGTGGACATAGCCGGCAAGCGTCGTGATGTGCGCGATATTTTTGACGTGCGCTTCGCCGTTCAGAACGGCCTGATACAGATGCGCAATGGACCAGCGCTGTGGGATGTTGAAGCCGAATTCTGCCGTGAGCTGCTCGGCGGCCTCGCCGGTCATGGTGTTCTGCCAGGTGCGGAACGGTGCCAGCAGGTTCCAGTCCTTGTCGAAGGCCAGATAGCCGTGCATCATGCCGGAAATGCCCATGGCCGAAACAGCCCCCGGCAGCTCGCCGAGGTTGCGGATGGCGGTGCGCAGGCCGGTCTGCACATCCTCCATATGATACGTCCAGACGCCGTTTTCCAGACTGCTTTTCCATGTGTAGTCACCGCTCTTGACGATGCGGTGCTCGCCGTCGATCAGGACGGCCTTGACGCGCGTGGAACCGAACTCAATTCCAAGATAATACTGTTTCATAGCAATCTCCTTGATCGTCGTTTTTGGATTTTCTGTCTCTATCATAACAGCATCTGCCTTTTTTGTCTAGCGGACTGGGGAAAAACAGCGCTTGCTTTTTGGCGGCGGCTCGCGTTATACTGGAGGAAACAGCGAATTGGCGCTGTGAAAGGAGATACAATATGCTGCTGATTCAGAACGCACACATCAAAACGATGGCCGGAGCAGACATTCCAAATGGATGCCTGCTGATCGAGGACGGAAAAATCGCTGCTGTCGCGCCGGAAATCGACGCGCCCGTGGGCGCAAAGGTCATTGATGCGCAGGGGCGGCTGCTCACGCCGGGCTGCGTGGAGGCACACTGCCACATCGGCCTTGACAATCAATCCATGCGTTGGGAAGGCATGGACTATAACGAGATCGTTGATCCGCTGACGCCGCAGCTGCGCGCGATCGACTCGATCAATCCGCAGGATGAGGCGTTCGGTCTGGCGCTGCGCGGCGGCGTAACGACCGCCTGCACCGGCCCCGGCAGTGCAAACGTCGTCGGCGGCACGTTCGCCATTCTCAAGCTGGCAGGCAAGCGTGTTGACAAGATGGTACTGCGGTCGCCTGCGGCGATGAAATGCGCGTTCGGCGAAAACCCGAAGGGCTGCTACGGACAGGGCAAAAAGCAGAGTCCCATGACGCGTATGGCCGTGGCCGGACTTCTGCGCGAGCTGCTGATGCGCACCATCCGCTACCGCGACGACAAGGCGGCAGGAAAAAATCCGCCGCTTGACGTGAAGCTGGAAGCGATGCTGCCGGTCGTGAACAGAGAAATTCCGATCAAGTGCCACGCGCACCGCGCGGACGATATTCTGACCGCCGTGCGCATCGCGCGGGAGTTTGACCTCAAGCTGACGCTCGACCACTGCACCGACGGTGAGATCATCGCGGACGAGCTGGCCGAGGAGGGCTATCCGGTCTTTGTTGGCCCGTCGCTCGGCGGCAAGAGCAAGGTCGAGCTGCGGAACAAGAGCTTTACGACAGCGGGCGTTCTGTACCGCGCAGGACTGACGGTCAGCATCATCACCGACGCACCGGTCATTCCGCTGCAGCATCTGCCGCTGGCGGCTGGACTTGCGGCTGCGGCAGGACTGCCGATGGAAGAAGCGTGGCGCGCCATTACCATCAATCCGGCGCAGAGTCTCGGCATTTCTGACCGCGTCGGCAGTCTGGAACCGGGCAAGGACGCCGATCTTGTTCTCTGGACGGCAGACCCGCTGACCACCATCGGCGGCGAGGCGTACATGACCATCGTAAACGGCGAGATCGCCTATCAAGCGGAGCGATGATTTCCCCTGCTCTGTAAAACCAACGAAATTCGACCGCAGTTGGTAGGGGCTTGGCTCTTGCCCCTACCAACTCTATTCGGTCCTTTGCTGCTCTCTGCGTGAACCGGGCACGCCCAAGTCTTACGCCGAATTTGTTTCTTGACGAATTTGTGTTTTTTGTTATAATAAATTTGATTTTATGCGAAAGGAATGAAACACATGGATTCTGACGACAGCGATTGTCATAGTACATATCTGATCTGTCATCTGTTTTGGGAAGCATATCTGCGCTGCTAGATGCAGGGCGGACGTGCTTTTTTGCGTCTTCACACACGATTTCAGATATCAGAAAAGGAGTTACCGTACATTGTCAACCACTACTTGCATTGTTATAATGACTGTCTGCCTGATCCTCTCCGGCTATTTTTCGGCGACGGAAACGGCTTTTTCCTCTGCGAACACAACGCGGCTCAAGACCCTTGCAGAGAAGGGAAACAAACGGGCGGCACTGGTCTGTAAGCTGCTCGAACGCTATGACCGGCTGTTGTCCACGATCCTGATCGGAAACAATATCGTGAATATCGCCACGGCCTCCATCGGCACCGTGCTGTTCGTCAGGCATTACGGCGACGCAGGCGCCACGATCTCCACCGTCGTCGTCACGGTCGTGGTGCTGATTTTCGGTGAGATCTCTCCGAAGAGCATTGCAAAGGACTGCGCAGAGCAGTGGGCCATGCTGTCCGCGCCGATGCTTCAGGTCCTTATTTGGATTTTTACGCCGCTGAACGCAATTTTTTCGTTCTGGAAAAAGCTGCTGGCGAAAGTCTTCCGCCTCAGCTCCGACAACAAAATGTCGCAGGAGGAGCTTCTGATGCTTGTCGACGAAGTGCAGCAGGACGGCAGCATTGATAAAAACGAGGGCGAGCTGCTCAAGAACGCAATCGATTTTTCCGAGCAGCGCGCGGAGGATATTCTGATCCACCGCACTGACTTGGCTGCGCTTCCGATCACGGCGACGAAGGAGGAGGTCGCCGCGCTGTTCACGGAGACGAAATATTCAAGGCTCCTGATCTATCAGGATTCGATCGACAATATTCTCGGCACCATCCACCAGAAGGACTTTTATGTCGGCTGCGGCGTGACGGACAAGCCGCTGCGGGATATTATTCTGCCGCCGGTCTACGCGCTGGAGATGGAGTCCATCAGTCTGCTGCTCAAAAAGCTCCAGCAGGCCAAAACGCACGTCGCCGTCGTGGTCGACGAATACGGCGGCACCTGCGGCATTGTGACGATGGAGGACATTCTGGAAGAACTCGTCGGCGAGATCTGGGATGAGCACGATGAAGAGGAAACGCCGATCAGCAAGGGGTCTGACGGCACGTACCTGGTCGACGCGGAAATGAGCTTTGACGATTTTGCGGACTATTTCGGGCTGAGGTCCGACTCGGACATGGCCTCCGTCAGCGGCTGGGTCATGGAGCAGTTTGGCCGGCTCCCCGAGACCGGTGCATCATTCGATTTTGAAACGCTGCACGTACAGATCACGCGGATCGCGAACCATCATATTGAGCAGATCCGGGTTTCCACGGCCGCAAATGAACCGGCGGGCTCCGGTTCGGAGACTGGAGCTGCGAAGAGCTGAACTTTGGAAAATTACTCACCGGCGCTGCCTATAATATTTCAGAGTTTCAGATCGTAAATTGATTATAAATTTCCATATTTGAAGGCTCCCCTGCTAACGATAGGGGAGCCTTCGTGTATACGCAGCGTCATATCAGCGGAGCTTATGCCGGAAGAACCAGATCTGGAACGGGAGCGAAACAACGAAGGTCAAAAGGTCTGCGCCGGGCTGGCTCATTTCTACGCCGGGCAGGCCCAGCATACGCGGCAGGATGAGGATGAGCGGCACGTACAGCAGTCCGTTGCGGCAGCTGGCCAGAAGCGTCGCGGCCTGATGGAAGCCAAGGCACTGGTATAGTTGGTTTACATAAGTTGAATATCCCATCAGCGGCATGACGGCGCAGGCATAGAGCAGTGCCTGACGGCCGATGCGCGTGACCTCCGCATCGTCGCGGAAGAAGTGCATGATCTCGTCGGGAAAGAGCGAGATCACAGCCGCACAGACGATGCACACCGCTGTTCCGAGCAGCACGGAAAACCAGAACGCCTGCCGCGTGCGCTTTTTATCGCCCGCGCCGAAATTGTAGCCCGCTACAGGCTGGAACCCCTGCCCGATGCCGATCACGATCGACCGGACGAGCAGATAGACCTTGTTGGAGATCGTCACGGCGGCGACCGCCGCGTCGGAATAGACAGCTGCCGCGTTATTTAAAAGCGCGGAGGACAGGCTCGCAAAGCCCTGCCGGCAGATCGTCGGAAAGCCGACGAGCAGAATCTCGCCGTAAAGCCCGGGCCGCTTGCTGACACAGCGCAGATGGACGCGCACGATGCTCCGCCCGTGGAGGAACAGCCACGCGAGGATGCAGAAGCTGACCAGCTGGCTGAGCGCTGTGGCCAGCGCCGCGCCTGCGATGCCCATGTCAAAGACGAAAATGAACAGCGGGTCGAGCGCGACGTTCAGAAGTCCGCCCGCGCAGATGCCGTACATGGAAAGCATCGCCTCGCCCTCGGAGCGCAGCGTATTGCTCAGGACAAACGAAGCGCACATGATGGGGGCAGCCAGCAGGATAATGCGCGCGTAGCTTTCCGAGTACGGGAGGATCGTTTCCGTTGAGCCGAGCAGGCGCATGAGCGGCCGGAGCGTGCAGAGCCCCGCAATGCAGATGAGAAGCCCCACGGCGGCGGCAAAAAAGAACGCGCTGCTTGCGGTGCGGTCGGCCCGCTCGTTGTCGCGGCTGCCGAGACTGCGGCTGATGATCGACCCGCAGCCCATACCGATGCCGAAGCCGAATGCCTGAATGATGGACATGAGAGAAAAGACGACGCCGACCGCCGCTGAGGCGCTGGTAGACAGCTTGGAGACGAAATAGGTATCGGCGGTATTATAAAACACGGAAATGAGCTGCGACGCCAGCGTCGGGATAGACAGCGACACGATCAGCTTCGGGATCGGCGTGTGCAGCATCCGACCGCGCTGCTCCTCGCTGGAAATGATATGCGCGGGCATAAAGCGCCTCCTGTTGCGGTTTTTCTACAGTATAACACGGATCTTGATGAATTCCAAGCCGTATGAAAACCATTCGATTTACTTAATTCTTTCTTAAATCTGTCCCAAAGGGGTTTCTTTTTTGGCGAATTTCTGTTACCATGTGGCCGCACGGATAAAAGACAGGAAGGAGTCATGTTTATGACAAAACGAATACTTTCCATCTGCCTAGCGCTTGTTCTGCTGTTCGGCGTTCTCGCCGGGTGCAGCAAAAATGAGGCGCAGACGGCGGACGATACGAAGAAGACAGAACAGAGCGATACCGAGGACAAGACCTCGACGCAGTTCGCGTATCAGGCGCAGTATTTTGATCTGCCGGAGGATATTCAGTGGATCGGCACGAGCTGCGTTACCGGCGACACGCTCTACTTTACTGCCAGTGTTCCGGACGGCGGCAAGGAAACCTATACCGACGAAAACGGTGAGGAATATTCCTATGACACGTATTCCGAGGTCATTTTCCGCTTTGACCTCGACACCGGCGAGTGCGTGCAGCTTGACAATTATGTGGCCGAGCCGGTCGTGGAAAACCCGGACATGCCGGATGGCGTGACCATGAATCCCGACGGCAGCATGCAGACCTTCAACAGCAGCACCAGCATCCAGACCATGGCCGCCGGTGCGGACGGCACGCTCTGGCTCTACCGGCAGACGAGCCGCTATGCGGACGACGGCACGGAGGGCGATTCCATCTCCGAGCTTATCCAGCTTGACGCGCACGGCACGCTGCTGCGCACCATCACGCCCGTTTCCGATGAAGAAACGGACGACACGGACAGCTGGCGCTATACCTACATCGATTCCATCCTCTCCGACGACAAGGGCTATGTCTATACCTATGATTATCAGACCGTCAACGTCTACGGTCCGGACGGAAGCTTTGTGTTCAGCAAGTCCGGCGACGAGCTGAATGGTCAGATCTGCCAGCTGTCCGCCAGCGAGGTCGGCATGACGACCTCCTCCGCAGACGGCAAGATGGTCTTCAAGCAGCTTGACCCGGAGACAAAGGACTGGGGCAAGGAAACGCCCGTTTCCTCCCGCGCGTGGAACATCCTCCCCGGCAATGATGTCTATGCCTATTTCTTTATGGATAACGGCAATATCTTTGGCGAACGCAGGGACACCGGCGAGGTCGAGAAAGTCGTCGACTGGGTGGCCTGCGATGTGGACAGCAACAATATCAACAGCGACCAGTTCGGCTTCCTGTCGGATGGGCGCATCGTCGCTGTGACCTATGACTATTCGGACGACGGCCCCAGCAAGCAGCAGATCCTTGTCCTCAACCGCGTGGACGCGGCCTCTGTCACGGCAAAGACGGAGCTGACGCTGGCCTGCCTGTATTTGGATTACAATCTCCGCAGCCAGATCGTAAAATTCAACAAGAGCAATCCGGACTACCGCATCGTCGTCAAGGACTATTCCGAGTATGCGACGGACGACGATTATAATGCCGGTCTGACCAAGCTCAACACGGAGATCATCTCCGGCAATGTGCCTGATATCCTCGTCAACGGCACGGAGCTTCCCATCGGTCAGTATGCCGCCAAGGGACTGCTGGAGGACCTGTGGCCGTATCTCGACGCGGACCCCGAATATTCGCGCGACAAGCTCATGACGCAGCCGCTGAACGCGGCCCAGACCGACGGCAAACTCTACCGCCTGCCCATCGATTTCGTCGTCACGACCGCAGTTGGCCTCGGCAAGGTCGTGGGCGAGTATACGACATGGACGCTGGCCGACGTCAATGACGCGCTTTCCAAGCTCCCCGAGGGCGCGACGGTCTTCAACAAGTATTACACGCAGGCGGAAATGCTGCAGTACTGCATCGCGATGAACGCGGAGAGCTTCATGAACTGGCAGGATGGCACGTGCAGCTTTGATACCGATGAATTCCGCGCGCTGCTGGAGTTCGTCAAGCCCTTCCCGGCGGAATACGACTGGCAGTCGGATTCGGACGATTATGAAAGCGATTTCACCCGCCTGAAAAACGGCAAGCAGTTGCTCTATCCGACGTCACTTTCCGGTTTCAGTGATCTGTACTATACCTTCGCCGCACTGAACAACGACATTCGCTTTGTTGGCTTCCCGCGCGAGGACGGCTCCAGCGGCAACGCGTTCAACGCCAGCTGCACGCTCTCCATCTCCACGACCTGCAAGGACAAGTCCGGCGCGTGGGCATTCATCCGCTCGACGCTCTCCGACGACTATCAGGAAAGTATTTGGAATTACCCCATTGTGAAATCGGTCTTTGAGGCAAAGGCGCAGGAGGCCATGACGCAGGAATACGAGACGGATGCCGACGGCAACCAGATCCTTGACGATGACGGCAACCCCATCCCCATCTCCAGCGGCGGCATGAGCTACGGCAACGAGCCGATGATCGAGCTGTACGCCGTCACGCAGGAGCAGTATGACGCCGTGCTGGCCCTCATCGATTCCACAACGACCTTCGTGGACTATGACCAGAACGTGCTGGACATCATTTCTGACGAAGCCGCAGGCTATTTTGCGGGCAGCAAGACCGTTGAGGAGGCCTCCAAGCTCATCCAGAGCCGCGTCAGCCTCTACATTCAGGAACAGAAATAACCAACTTCTCCAAAACCGCCGGACGCGTTCCGGCGGTTTTTTCGTGCCTGCGGCTTTCTTTTGGGCGCACGGCATGATAAAATGAGAAAAACAGAAAGGGAGGCGGGCATATGCTGGAGCTTTTGCACGGGCCGGACAGGACGGCGAATTCCATGGAGCTGCTGGCCCGGATCTGTGAGAACGCGGCGCACGGCGTTGCCGGGCAGATTCTGATCGTCCCGGAGCAGTATTCGCATGAAACGGAGCGTGCGCTGTGCGAGCGCGGCGGCGATACGATCAGCCGGTATGCCGAGGTTCTGAGCTTTACGCGGCTGGCATCGCGGGTCTTTTCCGTCTGCGGCGGCGTGTGCGAAGAATATCTGGACGAGAACGGGCGCATTCTGACGCTCTATCTCGCCGCGCAGCAGGTGCGCGAGCAGCTGAAATTTTATGCCGCCGTGATGACAAGGCCGGATTTTTTGAAGCAGCTCGGCGCGCTCATGGAGGAGCTTCTGACCTCCTGCGTCACGCCGGATGCGCTGCATACAGCCGCCGCAAGGCTTGAGGGGCGCCTGGCGCAGAAGGTCACAGAGCTGGCGCTGTTATATGAAAGCTATCTGTCCGTCTGCAAAACAGGACGCGGCGATCCTGTCACGCGGCAGATGCGCCTGTGCGAGCTGCTGGACGAGACGGAGTTTCTGGACGGGCGGGAGGTTTTCCTCGACGGCTTCTCCGATTTTACCGCCTTACAGATGCAGATCATCCGTGCAATTCTTGCGCACGCGAAAAATGTGCGCGTCGCACTCCTCACCTCCGGCGGGCAGTACGCCGCCTGTCAGACCGGAAATGAAACGGAAAAGCAGCTCCGGCAGCTGGCGGCCCGGCAGGGTATCGAGACTGTCCGTCGGAGCATCCCGGCGCGCGAGCACCGCGTGCCGGATGTGCAGCTTTGGCTGAACGGCCTGTTTTTCGGCGGCAGCGGCTCAGGAGAAGCGCCGCAGAACGTCAGTCTCGTCCATGCAGGCTCACAGCAGGCGGCCTGCGCCTATGCCGCGCGCACGGTGCGCAGCGGCGTGCTGTCGGGTCTTCGTTACCGCGATTTTACCGTCTGCATGACGGACGAGGCCGCGTACCGGCTTCCCATGCAGACGCTCTTCTCGCGCGCAGGAATTCCGGTCTACTGCGCGTCCAGTGCGCCTGTCGCGCAGAACCCGCTGATCGCGGCGCTGCTGTCCGCGATGCAGGCTGTTCTGCGGTATGAGCCGGGTCCTGTACTGGCGTTTTTAAAGTCGGAGTTCTCGCCGCTCTGCGAGGCGGACTGCGATACGCTGGAGCACTATGCCTATTACTGGGGCATTCGCGGCTCCGCGTGGGAAAAGCCGTGGCAGCTGCACCCGTGCGGGCTTGGTCAGCCCATGGAGCCGGAGGATGAGGCCGCGCTGCAGGCGCTGAACGCCCTGCGCGAACAGGCTGTGGCCCCGCTGCGCACGCTCCGGCTGGCATTGGCAAAGGCACGGACGGTAGACGAGCAGGTGCGTGCCATCGCTGCACTGCTGGAAACGCTCGACGCTGCCGGAAGGCTTCAGACGCAGCAGGATGCGCTCGAACAGGCCGGGCAGGCCCAGCGCGCGCAGGAATGCGGCCAGCTCTACGAGGCGCTCATTTCCGCGCTTGAGCAGATGGATCAGGTTCTGGGCGCGGCAAGCCTTGAAACGGAACTGTTTGTGCAGCTGTTTTCCATGCTGCTGCAAAATACTTCGGTCGGTTCCATTCCCTCCGTCTGCGATGCCGTCCAGCTTACGACGCTGCCCATGCTCCGCCACCGCCGCACCCGCGTTCTGCTGGTGCTCGGCGCGAATGACGGACTGCTGCCTGCGTTTTCCGATCCCGGCGGGCTGCTTGCCGACCCGGAGCGGCAGAAGCTCCGCAGTCTCGGCGTGGAACTCAGTCCGGGGCGCAGCGCGTCCTCTGACCGCGAAATGAGCTGGGTCTGCGCGGCGCTGAGCGCGGCGGAGCAGCGGGTATGCCTTGTGACCGATGCGGCGCAGCCGTCGTTTTTGTACAGCCGCACAGCATCGCTGTTTCCGGCTTTGCAGCCGACTGCGGCAGAGGACTTCCCCTTCCTGCCGGACTGCGCCGCAGCTGCGGGCGCGGCCCTGCAGCAGAGCGCGCTGCCCGACTGGCTGCCGGAGGCGGTTCAAAAGGAGGCGCGGACGCTATCGCAGCGCTGCGCGTATTCCTTCGCCTCCATGCGGCCAGAGGCGGTGCGTGCGCTCTACGGCAGGACGATCCCGCTTTCCGCGTCGAAGATCGACCGGTTCGCGGGCTGCCGGTACGCGTTTTTCCTGCAATACGGCCTGCGCGCCGCGCCATGGAAGCAGGCAGAATTCGACGCGCCGCTGTTCGGCTCGTTCGTGCACGATGTATTGGAGCACGTCGTCCGCGAGGCGCAGGAGCAGGGCGGCTTCGCCGCCATGACGGACGGAGAAATTTCCGCGCTGGCAGAGCGCTGCATGGATAACTGCATGAAGACCTATCTCCCGCAGGGACAGGCCGCCGCGAGCCGCGAGAGCTATCTTTCCGCACGCAACCGGCAGGAGGCCGCCGCCGTCGTGATGGACGTGGCGCGGGAGCTTCGGCTGTCGCAGTTCGCGCCTGCGGCGGAGGAGCTTCGGTTCGCGCCCGGCGGACCGCTGCCGCCGATCGAGTACCGCGCAAAGACCGGCTCCGGGCTTCTAACCGGGCAGATCGACCGCGTGGACACCTATGAGGCGGACGGACGGCGCTATTTCCGTATCATCGATTACAAGACCGGCCATAAGGATTTTGATTATGCAGAGCTGCTGTACGGGAAGAACCTGCAGATGCTTCTGTATCTGTTCGCGCTGGAATCGTATCAGAGGCGGGCAGGAACGCCCATGCAGCCGGCCGGAGTGCTCTATGTTCCGGGCCGGTGCGACATGGTCAAGCTCAAGCCGGGTGAGGACCCTGCGCAGGCCGATGCCGAACGGCAGAAGGATCTGCGCCGCAAGGGGCTGCTTCTGAACGACGAAGCGGTCCTGCACGCGATGGAAGCGTATGAGAAAAAGCCGCAGTACCTGCCCTTCGCGCCCGGCCCGGACGGGCTGATTGGCGATCTCGCCTCCCCTGCCCAGCTGGCGGAGCTGGAGCGCTTTGTGAACGGACAGGTCGAGGCGATGATCGACGAAATTCTCTCCGGCGCGACCGCGCCGAACCCCATTGACCGCGGCCCGTCGGATTCCGAATGTAAATACTGTGATTTTTCATCGGCCTGCCACAAGGACGTCTGCGGCGTGAACGCACGGCGGTTCGCCTCCGTTACGCCGGAGGAATTCTGGCAGGCGCTTGAAAGGAGGCTGGAGCATGGCTGAGATCCGCGCAACGCCGCAGCAGCGGGCTGCGGCGGAGGATCGGGGCGGCGCGCTGCTCGTTGCGGCGGCGGCAGGCTCCGGAAAGACGAAGGTTCTGGTCGACCGGTTGATGGGCTATCTGACCGACCCCACAGACCCCGCCGACCTCGATGAATTTCTGATCATTACATACACAAGAGCCGCCGCGTCTGAGCTGCGCGGCAAGATCGCCGCGCGCATCGCCGAGGCGCTTGCCGGCACGCCGAACGACCGGCATTTGCAGCGGCAGCTGACGCGCGTGTATCTCGCGCAGATCTCGACGGTGCACAGCTTCTGTCAGGCCGTCCTGCGGCAGTATGCGGCAGAGGCGAATCTGCCTGCCGATTTCCGCGTGGCGGACGAGCAGCAGGCGGCGGCTCTGCGTGCGCAGACGCTTCGGGACGTGCTCTCCGAGCTGTATGCGAAGCTTGACGACGAGCCGGATTTCGCCGCCATGATCGACACGCTCGGCTATGGACGTGACGACCGGCGGCTGTTGGAGCTGGCCGAGCGCAGCTATGAAGTCATGCGCTGCAAGGTCGACCCCGAAGCATGGATGGCGGACTGCCTGCGCGCGTATGCGCTGCCGGAGGGGACTCCGGCGGAGCAGACGCTCTGGGGCGCGTATTATCTCAAGGCGCGCAGGGACGCGCTCGAAAGCGCGGACGCCATGCTTGCGCAGGCAGAAGCGCTCTGCCGCGCGGACGCGGCTCTGGAGCAAAAATGCCTGCCGCTGCTGCAAAAAAACCGCGAAACCGTCCATGCGCTCATGGCGGAGACGACTTGGGACGGCTGTGTGGAGGCGGGGCTCCCCTCCTTCGGCGTGATGCGGATGCCGAAGGACGTGGAAAACGCGGAGCAGGTCAAGACACTGCGCGACGAGGCAAAGCAGCTGCTCAAGACCGTGCAGAGCTATTTTTACGCGCCGTCGGAACGGGTCGTAGACGACCTTCGCAGGACCCTCCCGGCGCTGCGGGGGCTTCTGACGCTGCTGCGGCGCTTTGACGAACGGTTCACGCAGGAAAAGCGCCGCCGTCATCTGCTCGATTTTTCTGATCTGGAGCACTGCATGATCGGGCTTCTGACGAAAAAGGGCTCCGGCAGGCCGACAGAGGCCGCGAAAAGCCTTGCGCAGAGCTACCGCGAGATTCTGATCGACGAATATCAGGATTCCAACGCCGTGCAGGAGCGCATTTTTCAGGCTGTCAGCCGCGACGGAAAAAATCTGTTCATGGTCGGCGACGTCAAGCAGTCGATCTACCGGTTCCGGCTGGCCGATCCGACGATCTTCCTTTCCAAATACGACGCCTATCCGCCGCTCGGCACACAGGCCCCCGGCGAGCCGCGCAAGCTGCTGCTGTCGCAGAATTTCCGTTCCCGCGCCGAAATTCTGGAAGCGGCCAACGACGTGTTTTCGCTTGTGATGAAAAAAGAGGCCGGGGAGCTGGACTACACGCAGGACGAAGCGCTCGTCCCCGGCGCGCAGTTCCCGGACTCGCCCGGCCCGAAGGTCGAGCTGCACTGCCTGAATTATCTCGCATCCGAAGAAGAAAGCGGTGACAAGACGGGCGCGGAGGCGGAATTCGTCGCTGCGCGTATTGAGCGGCTCCTGCGCGAGGCCTCCGTCACGGAAAACGGCGCGCTGCGCCCGGCGAAGCCGTCTGATATCGTGATTCTGATGCGCTCGCCCGGCATGATCGCCGGGGTGTATCAGGCGGCGCTGCAACGGCGCGGCATCGCCTGCGACGTGGGCGGGGACGGCGATCTGATGCAGACAGCGGAAATTGAGATTTTATTCCAGCTTCTGCAAATTATCGATAACCCGCACCGGGATATTCCGCTGGCTGCGGCCATGGCAAGCCCCGTCTTCGGCTTTACGCCAGAGGAGCTGGCGCTGCTTCGCGCGCAGGCGCAAAAGGCAGACCTTTACGACTGCCTGTGCGCCTGCCGGGAGCCGTCTGAAAAGCTGTGCGCGTTTTTGTCCTGGCTTTCCCGTATGCGCGAGGAAAGCCGCAGGACGCCGCTGCCGGAACTGCTGAACACCGTCGTGCAGTCCTCCGGGCTGGAAATGGTCTTTGCCGCTCTGCCGGACGGCGAACGGCGGCGCGGCAGTCTGGCTGCATTTGCGTCGTTCGTGACGGCTGGCGCACAGACAGAGCTTCGCAGCCTGTCCGAGCTTGTGCAGCTGCTGCTTCAAATGCAGCAGCGCGGCGCAAGACTGCCCGCGCAGGACGCGCCCGCCCGGTCGGACGCCGTGCGCATCATGTCCATCCACAAATCCAAGGGACTGGAATTCCCTATCGTCATTCTGGCCGATCTGGCGCGGAAGATGAACATGCAGGACAATGCTGCCGCTGTTCTGACGGACGAGGAGCTTCTGATCGGCGGCAATGTCGTCGACCTTGCAAGCCGGTCGTATTACCATGGGCTTGCGCGCAGAGCCATCATCGACCGCAAGACGGCACAGACCGTCTCTGAGGAGCTGCGTGTTCTCTATGTCGCCATGACCCGCGCGAAGGAGCAGCTGATCATGACGAGCTGCGCGGCACATTACGGCTCGCGCCTGAAAAAGCTGCTTTTGCGGCTGTCCGACCCGCTGGGGCCGTGGGTGAGCGCGGCAGTGCGTCAGCCGGACGAATGGATCTTGCTAGCAGCGCTGTGCCGCACGGAGTCCGGCGCGCTGTTCGCCGAATGCGGCCCGTGCGCATACAGCCGGGTACGCCAGTACCCGTGGCTGGTCACGCTGCAGGACGTCTCCCCTGCCGCTCCCGCTGCACGCGGGGCACAGGCAGAAGCGCCGCGCGCAGCACAGCCGCTCGACCGGGAGCAGGTTCTGGAAAGCGTGGGCTTCCGGTACGCGCACGAGGCGGCGACACGGCTGCCGTCCAAGCTGACGGCCACGCAGCTGAAGGGGCGCGGACTTGATCTGGAAGCGGCGGAGGAAACGCCCGCACAGCCGGAGTCTGCCAGAAAGCCATGGCGCACGCCGCAGTTTTTGCAGGACAGGCCGCTGACAGGCCGCGAGAAAGGAAACGCGACGCACCTTTTCATGCAGTTCGTCCACTACGAGCCCTGCACGACGCGCGATGGCATCCAGCAGGAGCTTGCGCGGCTGCAAACGGAAAAATTTCTGACGGCCCGGCAGGCCGAGGCGGTAGACGCGGAGAAAATTCTGGCGCTGTTTTCCTCGGAGCTTGGAAAGCGGATTTTGAACGCGAAGAACCTGCGCCGCGAGTTCAAATTCTCCATTCTGACCGATGCCGGCGCGTATGACCCGGCGGCTGCCGGGGAACAGGTCATGCTGCAGGGCGTCGTCGACTGCTTCTGGCAGGAGGCAGACGGGATCGTCATCCTTGATTTCAAAACTGACTACATTGACGGCGATTTACAGCTGAAGGCCGCGCGCTACGCGCCGCAGCTGCAGGCCTATGCGCGGGCGCTTTCGCTCATTTATGGGCTTTCTGTCAGGAAATGCATCCTTTATTTCTTCTCCGCGGGGAAGGCCGTGGAGATTGACCCGGAATAATATAAAAAGCCTCCTCCTGCCGCGCTCTGTGCGGTAAGAGGAGGCCGTTTTTTCACTTATGTCAACCGAATGCGCCAACGTATGTGTAATTCTGGCTCGGTTCCGGTGTGGGGATGTCTGTCTGCACGATGGTCATGTTCTCCGCGATTTTTTCTGTAAGCTCCCAATCGCCATTCAGAAATACCACACAAAGCTTTTCGGGGTCATAGAGTAGGAGATAGTGATACGTAACATCGGCGTTGGTTTCGTGCGAGGCCTCGATCCAGCTTGCGTACAGCCCGTTGATCATCCCCTCCTTCGTGATTTGCGGATCGTTCCCGAGAACCAGCAGATCACAGCCTGCGATCTCATTTGCGGACAGGCACGTAGCCGAAAAAGATGTGCCGGTGCTTTTGCTCCATGTATCATAGATGCAGTCTTCCATCTGCTGCTTCTGGCTGTCGGAGATCCCCTCCAGCTGCTCCGGATTCCGGTAGGAAACAGAGCCATAAAGCGTCGAGGTGTTGTCCGGAGGCGGCAGGACCGGCAGCCAATCAAACTTCATACCGCAGTAGGTGCCTGTCGTCCGGCCCTCCGTGTCGACGCGGATGATCGCGTCATGGGAAAAATCATAGGAATACGGATTCGGCGTACCGTCTGAACGGATGACCACGCCCTCGGCGTGATAGGTGCCTTCCTCATTGGAAACAGATGCGTAGTGCAGAATCGCGGCTGCACCGCACAGGACTGCGACCGCCGCTGCGGCAGCTGCCGCGATACGCACCACGCGCCTGTGGCTGCGCTTTTTCGCATCCTGCCGCGCAAGCTGCAATGCACCGCTCAGGATTTTGGCCTGCCGCTCGTCCGAAATTGCATCGACCGGAGACTCCGGCAGATCGGCAGACTGCAAAATCATATCAATGTTATTCATATACAAACCCTCCCCGGCATAACTCGTTTTTGATGGCTTCCCGGCTGCGTACCAGCCGCATACGCACCGCGGAAGGGGTCAGCCCCAGCACGGCGGCGATTTCCGGCGCGGTCTGGCACAGGTCGTAAAACCGCCGGATGATCTCGCGGTCGACCTCTGACAGCAGCGCGACCGCCTCGCGCAGCTGCCGCGCCTGTTCCTTTTTGACAGTCTCCTCGAGAAGAAAATCGTCTGTTCCGGCCAGCTCTTCGTCCAGCGGCATATCCATACGCGCCCTTCGCAGCCGGTCGACGGTCTTGTTCCGCGCCACGCTTCCGAGCCACGCGCGGATGCTCCCGGCCTTGACTGTCCGGCAGGACTGCCAGAGCGCGAAAAATGTGCTTGAAGCAAGCTCGTCCTCGTCCTCCGGAGAAAGCAGCCCGCGGCTCCGGTTGTGAATGACCGTCACGACATAGGCGCTGAAGCGCGCGATCACCGCTGCAAGCGCCTGCTCGTCTCCGCGCCGCAGGCGGGAAAGCAGCTGTTGTTCGTCCATACAGGTTCCTCCATGTTTCGTATTGTCAGCTGACACCCATATAGTCGCGGAAGGGGGCGGAAGTGTAACAGCCGCTGACCAGCCCTTGTCAGCTGAGGCGATACTCAAAAAAACGCTCCGTGCGTCTGCACGGAGCGTTTTTTGTCTTATGAACCGGGAAGGGATCAATAGAACTTCTTTCTGTTCTTGCGAGCAGCTTCAGACTTCTGCTTACGCTTCAGGCTGGGGCTGACGTAGTGCTCTCTCTTCTTGACCTCGGCGATGACGCCGGCCTTGGCGCAGCTGCGCTTGAACCGCTTGAGAGCATTCTCCAGGGACTCGCCTTCCTTGACGCGAACTTCAGACATTGTTTTCCCTCCCTCCGATGCAGTCGGCTAAATCCAGGCTGCTTTCAGGGCCAACATAATTGGCTTGATTATTATAGTGAACAAGCCGAATCTTGTCAAGTGTTTTTTTCGACTGTCTGTCAAAATCCAAGAAATCTTTTACTTTACGATCAGATTCACGAGCTTGTTCCTGACCAGAATGACCTTCACGATGCTCTTGCCGTCGATGGCGCGGGCGACCTTTTCGTTCTGCTTTGCCGTTTCAACGACAAAGTCCTGCTCAGAGTCGACGGGGACGTTGATCGTGCCCTTGAGCTTGCCGAGCACCTGCACGGCCATCTCGACATGGGACGCGACGGTCTTGCTCTCGTCATACTCCGGCCACGGCTGCTGCATGGCCATCGTGCCGGTCTTGGCCGCCTCGCCGGTCAGCTCCCACATCTCCTCGACCATGTGCGGTGCAAACGGGCTGAGCATGAGCATGAGCATCTTCAGATCGCCCTTCGTCAGACCGTTGGCGTAGAACTCGTTCACCATGGTCATGAGGGCGGCGATGGCGGTGTTCATTTTCAGCTCGTCGATATCCTGCGTGACCTTGCGGATGGTCTTGTGGATGATGGCTTCGTTTTTCTCGCTGAGCGCCTCGGAGTCCTTCGCCATGTCCATCAGATTCCAGCAGCGGTCAAGGAAGCGCTTCGAGCCCTTGACAGCCTCGTCGGACCACGTCGCAACCTTTTCAAAGTCGCCGATGAACATGATATACAGACGCATGGTGTCCGCGCCGTAGGCCTTGACGACGTCGTCGGGGTTGACGACGTTGCCGAGGGACTTGGACATCTTAACTGCCGGGCGCAGCGCCTGATTGCCGTACTTTTCAATCAGAGCCTGCTTTTCTTCCTCCGTGGAGACGTTGCCGACGTAATGCGGGTTCTGGCCGAGGATCATGCCGTGGCTCGTGCGCTTGGCATACGGCTCTTTGGTGTGGACGACGCCGATATCATAGAGGAACTTGTGCCAGAAGCGGGAATACAGCAGATGCAGCGTCGTGTGCTCCATGCCGCCGTTGTACCAGTCGACGGGGCCCCAATAGGCTTCGGCCTCTTTGGAGACGGGGGCATTCGCGTCATGCGGGTCCATATAGCGCAGATAGTACCAGCTGGAGCCTGCCCACTGGGGCATGGTGTCCGTCTCGCGCTTGGCCGGGCCGCCGCAGCACGGGCAGGTGGTGTTGACCCAGTCGGTCATCTTGGACAGGGGGCTTTCGCCGTCGTCGGTCGGCTCATAGCTTTCGACCTGCGGCAGAACGACGGGCAGCTGATCCTCAGGAACCGGCACCCAGCCGCACTTCGGGCAGGAGATCATCGGGATCGGCTCACCCCAGTAGCGCTGGCGGGAGAAGACCCAGTCGCGGAGCTTATAATTGACCTTCTCATGGCCCCAGCCCTGCTCGATGGCATACTGCTTCATGGCGGGGATGGCCTCCTTGACGGTCATGCCGTTGAGGAAGCCGGAGTTGACCATGATTCCGGTATCGTCCTTGAGCGTAAACGCGCTCTTGGTGATATCGCCGCCCTTGACGACCTCGACGATGGGCAGGCCGAACTTCGTTGCAAAGTCCCAGTCTCTCTGATCGTGGCCCGGCACGCCCATGACAATGCCCGTGCCGTAGCTCATAAGAACATAATCGGAGACGAACATCGGCACGGCCTTGCCGGTCGCGGGGTTCGTGACCTCGATGCCCTCGAGGCGCACACCGGTCTTGTCCTTGTTCAGCTCGCCGCGCTCAAAATCGGACTTGCGGGCGGCAGCCTGTTTGTAGGCCTCCACGTCGGCCCAGTTGGCAATGCGGTCCTTCCACTTGTTCAGCAGCGGATGCTCCGGGGAAATGACCGTATACGTCACGCCGAAGAGCGTATCGACGCGGGTGGTATAGACAGTGATATCGTCTTCGGTGTTGGTCTTGAACGTGACCTCCGTGCCGGTGGAGCGGCCGATCCAGTTTTTCTGCTGGGTCTTGACGCGCTCGATATAATCCAGACCCTCAAGATCCAGATCGTCGGCCAGACGGTCTGCGTATTTCGTGATGCGCAGCATCCACTGGCTCTTTTCCTTGCGGACGACCGGCGCGCCGCAGCGCTCGCACACGCCCTCGACAACCTCTTCGTTGGCCAGAACGCACTTGCAGCTCGTACACCAGTTGACGGGCATGGTAGTCTTGTAGGCCAGACCATGCTTGTACATCTGCAGGAAGATCCACTGCGTCCAGCGGTAATAATTCGGGTCGGTCGTGTCGATGACGCGGTCCCAATCAAAGCCGTAGCCGAGCATCTTGAGCTGGCGGGTGAAATTCTCGATGTTTTTCTTCGTGACGATGGCGGGATGGATGTGGTTTTTGATGGCGAAGTTTTCCGTCGGCAGGCCAAAGGCGTCAAAGCCGATGGGATTCAGGACATTGTAGCCCTGCATACGCTTTTTGCGGCAGATGATATCCATGGCTGTAAACGGACGCGGATGGCCGACATGAAGACCGGCAGCGGAGGGGTATGGGAACTCGATCAGGCCGTAAAACTTTGGCTTTTTGTCCCCAGTGACGGCGGCATAGGGCTTCTCCTGCTCCCATTTTTCCTGCCATTTCTTCTCAATGGCTGCAAAATCGTATTTCATAACAAGCTCCTTTGTCTCGTAATTTTTTTCATGATAAAACGCCCCTGACCATACGGTCAGGGGCGTAAAATACGCGGTACCACCCTGATTCAGCTGTTTTTTCAAGCAGCCCTCAAGCGGCCTTTAACGCGGCCATGCGTCCGTCCTTACTGCCTTCGGGGCGGCGGCTCAGGGGTGAGAGACGTCCGGTTGATTTTCCCGGCTCACACCAGCCGCCGGGTCCCTGAAAAAAATCGCGCGGGGCATTCCCCTTCTCTGCCTTTTACCGGGTCATTGTACGTTTTTTTGCGCCGTTTGTCAAGCGTTTTCGCCCAAAACGGCAGCCAGATTCACCTGATGTCCGTCCTGCCAGAGGCGTTCGAGGTCATAGAACTTTCTGGCCTCCGCCGTAAAGACGTGCACAACAAGGCTGCCGAAGTCCATGAGCACCCACGTGCCGCCGCGATGGCCCTCGCGGGAGAGCATCGGCTCGCCCGCCTCGTCCATGGCCTCTTCGACCGCGTCGCAGAGCGTCTTGACGTGGGTGGAGCTGGTGGCGGTGCAGATGAGAAAAAAGTCGGCGAGGGTCGAAATGTCGGTGATGCCGATGAGGCGGATGTCCTCACCCATTTTGGCGTCGAGCGCCTTTGCCGCAAGCGCGGCCACTTCTTTTGCACTGAGCATGGTTTTTATGTTCCTTTCTGATCTGTATCGGGTTCCTCCCAGACCGTACCGTCCGGGAAGGGGTCTTCTGTAGGCTCGGATGCGCCGGGTTCCTGCGGCTCATCCGGATCTCCCGGCTCTTCCGGGGCATCCTGCGGTTCGTCCGTCTGCTCCGGTTCCTCCGGCGCTTCCGGCTCCGGGTCAGGGGCTTTCTGATACGCATACGCCTGTTCGGGCGTGACGACATTCAGACTGCCGGAGGTGATCGGCGCGTCATAGGGATTGAAGCAGGCGTTGACTGTTTCCAGCAGCCGGCCGGCGTAGAGGGGATAATAGGCCGCGCCGTTTATCATCGCGCCCTCGCCCTCTGCGGTGCAGCACTGCATGGAATCAAAATCGCAGGCCAGCAGCTCCTTGCCGAACCAGACCATATTGCCGGTTGTGAGGCTCGTGGTGACATATTCGGCAAAAATGTCTGCAAACTCCCCGATTTTTGTCAGGCTGCTGACGGACAGGCACTGCTTTGCCAGCGCCTTCAAAAACTGCTGCTGTACCTGCGTGCGCTGGATATCCTGCGTGGCGTAGCCCTTGCGGAAGCGGACAAGCTCCATAGCCTTTTCGCCGTTCAGATGCTGCGGCCCCTTCTTCAGGTGGATATACAGATCCTGCGACGCATCCTCATAGTCCATGTCCTGCGGCACGTCAAAGTCGACGCCGCCGACAAGATCGACCGTCTTTTTGAACGCCTCCAGATCGACGAGCACATAGCCGTCGACCGGAAAGCCGAGCAGGCTGTGCAGGCGCGAGGCAAGCCGTTCCATGCCGTCCGCACCGCCGCCCGCGTAAACCGAGTTGATCTTCATAAGTCCCCCGCCCCCGGTCGCGACCGGGGTATCGCGCGGGATAGACAGAAGCGCGACCGTGTGCGTGTTCGCATCCAGATGGGCGACGATGATGGTGTCGGTGCGGTAGCCATCGCCGTCGGTGCCGCAGATGAGAATGTTATACACGCCGTCGCGCAGCGCCTTGGGCTGCTCGGTGGGCACGTCCTCCTCCGGCTGCTGCTCCGGCTCAAGCTCCTGCGGTGTGACTGGAACGGCGGACGGCTCCGGCGCTTCTTCCTCGGCGGGAGGCTCCGGCTCCGGCTCGGAGAGCGCCGGACGCTCCACCGGCTTCACCAGCAGCTTCCACGCCGCGAACGCGCTTCCGGCGACTGCCAGCACGATCACCGCCGCGATCAGCGCCGTGCGTGTACCGCGCGACAGCGCGGACTTTTTTGTATGCGCCGCACGGCGGCGATTGCCAAATAGTTTCATTCAGGGTTCCTTTCGGGTTTGGATGAGCCAGTCTCTGGCCGCAAGGGAATCGGCGCAGGCGGGCTGGCCTTTTTTTGCAAGCTGCTCCAGCGTCATATCGATGCCGAGCAGCACGCCCTCGTCCAGATCGTGCCAGACAGCCTCCCGCAGGCGGTCAACGCCCGGAAAATCGCGGTTCGGCTCCATATAATCCGCAATGTAGATGATTTTTTCCAGCAGGGTCATATGCGCTCTGCCGGTCGTATGATAGTCGATGGCGGAGACGACGGCATTGTTCTCACCGAAAATACGTGCGGCAGCCGCCGCGCCGGTCTTGGCGTGGAGCAGCTTCGCCTGCGCGTATTCGAACGGCGATACCGGCAGCTTCCAATGATCGACCAGCTTTTGCTGCTGCGCAGGAGAGAGCGCCTTGGTGATATCGTGCAGGATCCCGGCACGGGCAGCGTCCGTCTCATCCGCGCCGTATTTTTTTGCCAGCAGCACGGCGGTATCGGACACGCCCTGCGCGTGGGCGCGGCGCTTTTCCTTGTGAAGGGAAAGGCTGACGCGGCGCAGTTCTTCAAACGGCAGCGCGTGATATGCGCCGCCCACGCCGTAGAGCCTCTCCCGTTCGATCATGGCCAGCACGTCCGGGTGCAGGACCTCGTCCGCAATGCCGAAAAACAGGAGCCGACGGGCCTCGGTCGACGAAATTTCCAGACAGTCGTTCTGCAGAACGATGGGCCGGACGCCGAATACGGCCTCCATTTTTTCCTGCTGGGCCAGCAGCTGCGCAGAAAGCGCTGCATCGGCACGCACGCGGGCCATGCAGACGGGTACGGCCAGCGCTGCAATGGCCTCCGGCTCGCGCCACTGGAAAAAGGACAGGAACATATCGGTTCCCATCAGCAGATACAGCTCATCCTGCGGATAGCTTTCCCGCAGTTCGCGCAGCGTATCCACGGTATAGCTCGGGCCGGGCCGGTCAAGCTCGATGCGGCTGACCTCCATGCCGGTTTCTCCAGCTATGGCAAGCTGCGTGAGCGCGAGGCGCGTTTTGCCGTCCGGCGAGCCTTCGGCCACGGCCTTGTGCGGCGGGATGGCTGCGGGGATCAAGAGAATTTTGTCCAGTCCCAGCA
>ENA-UBIJ01000046-UBIJ01000046.1-human-gut-metagenome-genome-assembly--contig:-NODE-46-length-69096-cov-7.821092_pt1 | contig 69096 bp, 61 predicted proteins | sample MGYA00244944_ERZ654876 | MGnify/ENA primary metagenome ERZ654876 (study PRJEB26926, sample SAMN06164748) | human gut metagenome | biome: ENVO:00009003; feature: ENVO:2100002; material: ENVO:00002003...
GGGTTACGGATGTCCCTGTTGCGGTGCCCCAAATTTCCACGCTGCCTTACGGGGGACGCTGGAAATATTGACCGCGGCCACTCGCTCACTTCGCTTCCTCTGCCACCGGCAGCGCTCAGTTCGCTCCCCACGGGCGCAATGACACATCGCAAGAAATATGGCGCAAGACCGGGACAGCGGGGAGAGGGCACCCCGCCCTACAAAAGGAATACGGATTGGGAGACCAGCGTGCGCACTGGCTTCGCAATGACACATCGCAAGAAATGCGATACAAGTCCGGCGGGCGAACAGAGGCGTCCGCCCCTACGCACCTTTTCCAACAGAATGTCGTAGGGGGGGCGGCATCCCCGACGCCCCGTTTTACCGAACGCCTTGCCGCGCTTCGTAGGGGCGACCCTTGCGGCCGCCCGCTTCCTCGGTGATACATAACGCCTTCGTAGGGGCCGATGCCCACATCGGCCCGGTTGCACCAGTTCTCGTTTTACGCTTCGTAGGGCGGCGGGTCAATCTTCCCCTGCGAAAAATTTTGCCAGGGCGGCCTGGACTTCCTTTTTGTCTCGGAGCTGCTGAATATTGCCCCGCTCGTCGCAGGTAAATATATGCTTGAATACCTCCGGCAAGGCGGCGTATTGTGCTTCCAACTGCGCGTTAAACGCCCGGAAGCAGGGGTAGCTGTATTTTTCCAGCAGGTAGGGCATCAGGCATTGAGAGCGCATGACCTCATACTCCTGGTAGTCGTAGGGCGTGCGCTCCGGCCTTTTCTGCAGCAGGGCCAGCAGCTTCTCCATCAGGGGCACCACTTCGTCCTCGGGGGCGTAAAAGGCGTAGCCCCGGACGGCGGTGAGCTTCAGGTCCAGATGCCGCTCTTTTTGAAAAGCCCGGCGAAAAAATTCCTTGCCCTCGGGCGGGCAGGCGAATACCAGCTCCCGGAGCAGGGCGCTGCGCCGGGCCACATTTTTTTCCTCGAAATAGCGCTGCATTGCTTCGCCCATAAGCGTTTTTCTCCTCGTCAGCTCACTCCGTCATTCTCCGCAGCAGCTCTGCCCGGTAGGGGAGCTTTTGAGCCAGCTCTATGGGGGTATAGCCCCAGGCATTTTTTATGGATAGGTCCAGGCGGCACCGGGTGAAGAGCAGGTCATACAGCGGGGCCAAGTCCCGGTCCGTCACCTTGGGGTGGCTGATAAGATGCTGGAGCGCCACCCGGCCTTTCGCATCCGGCTGGTTTATATCCGCCCCGGCGTCTATTAGTATCTCCGTCAGCTCCACCGTCTGCGCCATGTTGTGCTTCGGGCGGGAGAACAGGATGTGGAACAGGGTCTCGTTTTTGCCGTTCGTGCCCGTCAATTCCGCGCCCTGGGCGATGAGAAACCGAACAATATCATATCGGTCCTGGGGCGACTGGTGGGCCATGGCGTCAAATAGGATGGTAGAGCCGCCGTGTACCTCGTGAAGCCGCTGCTGGTCATAGACCTCCATAAACTGCGCAAGGGTCTGGCGTTTGGCCGAAAAATACATATCCATTTGCTGGGAAGCCTCCTTTTTGTTGGCGTTTCGCATCAGCCGCAGCGCCAGCTTCGACAGGGCACTGATGGTGTGTGCCGCGTCAAATCCCATGATTTTCCCCTTTCAGACGGCTCATTCCTCCACCGGCTTCTTCTTTTTAAGAAACGGCAGGCCCGCCTCCATGGTCACCAGGGCCAGCATCATCAGTGCCGCCCCCACATAGCCCCGGGGAGCCAGCCGCTCCCCGGCGAGGAAGAAGGCCACAATAGCCGAAAACAGCGGCTCCAATGTGAAAATCAGCCCCACATGGACCGCGGAGGTGTGCTTTTGCTGCACGGCGGTGATGGCGAAGGCGATGCCGGTGCAGAAAACGGACAGAAACAGGACGCTGCCCCAGCCTGTGGGAGTTTGGGGCAGGCAGGGGGTCTCAAACAGCAGCGACAGCACCAGCATGGCCGCACCTGTCACCAGCTGCTGGAACACGCCCAGCTGCAGGGCGTCCACCTCCGGCTGGCGCACCGCATGCTCCACCACCAGGAGGTTGATGCCGTAGCCCAGGGCACACAGCAGGCAGATAAGATCCCCCGGCGCCGGGCGGAAATCGTTCCCCAGGGTCAGCAGCCCAAGACCCACCGTGCAAAGAGCCAGGCACAGCAGCATCCGCCGCTCCGGCTTTTTCCGGTACAGCAAAAAGGTCAAAAGGGGTGTGGTCACCGCCGGCAGGGAGCAGATAAACCCAGCATTGGAGATGGAGGTATACAGCAGACCCACGGTGGCGCCGATATAGGTGAGGGTAAGGGAAAGCCCCGCCGGGACCGCCCACAGCAGGGTCTTGCGGTTTACATGCCGCAGCTTGGGAAACAGAGCAATACCCAGCAGCGCAAAGGCCAGCAAAAACCGCATGGCACACAGGGCAAAGGGCGGCATCTCCTCCAGGGCCAGGTCGGACAGGTAGTAGGAGCAGCCCCAAAAGCCGGTGATCAGCACCAGCAGCAGGTCGGCCTTTCTCTGTGTCATCATGGGCGGGGCCTCCTATCATAGCAAAGCTGGAAGGCAGGCTCGACCTGCCTTCCAGCTTATCATATACTATTTTTATCCCAAGTGCAAGGGACGGCTTTCCGCCCCCTTGGGGCGGTGAGCTGCTCTCCCACACATAAAAAATCGAGTGGTCATAAGGAAAATCCCTTATGACCACTCGATATGGTGCCGGTGACCGGACTCGAACCGGTACGCTGTCGCCAGCGGTGGATTTTGAGTCCACTTCGTCTACCAATTCCAACACACCGGCAGGTGCTTGCTTATTATAGCGTACTTTCCGCCGCATTTCAAGAGGAAATTTTGCGCCATGCCCTATTTTGCATCGGAGAAAATGCAAAACAGGGACTACCCAAGGAGAGAGAAATGTGGTATAGTATATTCTGAATAAAAATCGGAACCGGGGAGGGAGTGCCGTGAAACGTTCTGCAAGGAAAATACTGATCGTGCTGGCCTATTTGGCGCTGGCGCTGGGACTTTGCGGCTGCTCGCTGGAGACCTCTGCGGAGAACCTGTTCACCCTGCCCCAGGTGCCGGTGGAATACACGGGCCTGGCCAACACACTCAACACCTATCTGGAAAGCGGCTATGAGTACATCACCCCCTCCAGCGGCAATAATATCCAATCCCTGCAGATGATCGACATGGACGGTGACGGGGAGAAGGAGGCGGTGGCCTTTTTCCGCCACACCGCAGACGACAACCCCCTGAAGATCCTGTTTTTCCGGGAGGAAAATGGGACCTTCTCCCTGTACAGCACCATAGAATCCGGCGGCAGCTCCATCGACTCCGTGTCCTTCCGGGATTTTAACGGGGACGGACGGCTGGAGGTGGTCGTGGGCTGGCGGGTCAGCACGGAGGTGCAGACCGTAGCCGTATACGAGCTGGTGCCGAACCAGGTCAATATGCTGATGCAGAGCGGCTACCTGCGCTATGTTGTGGACGACCTGGACAGCGATGGGTGGTTCGACCTGCTGCTCATCCGGTCGGAAGCGGAGGGAGGCTGCCTGGCCGAGCACTATGTGTGGCAGGATGGGGAGATGCGCGTGGAAGGCACCTGCCAGCTGCACTGCACACCGGCGGAGCTGAGCAGAGGAAGCATCGTGTGCGGCAAGCTGGACAGCCAAAAGACGGCGGCCTTTGTCACCGCCGTGAGTGCGGAAAACACGGCCATGACGAATATCCTGCTCTGCCGCGGCGGGCAGCTGCTGAATACGGGCGCAGACAGAAAAACCGGCATTACGGAGGTGCAGTATCCCTCCAGCCAGCTCCGGCCGCAGGACATTAATAATGACGGCATTATCGAGATTCCGTATCCCGAGAGAAGCAATACCCGGCAGGCAAGCGCGTTTTTCGCCTGGTACCGGTTTGATGACCGGGGCAACAGCGCCTGGGTCATGGATACCTACCATGACCTGACGGATGGCTGGTATCTGGTGCTCAACGACGACTGGCACGGAAAAATGAGCGGCACACGTCTGGACGCCATGGAAAACGGCACCTGCGTGACACTGCAGGTGGATGGCAGGCCGGTGCTGTACCTGTACAGCCTCAGCGGTGAGGAACGGGAGCGGGATGCCCAAACAGGCGGCCGGACACTGGTGATGCAGCGGGCCAATGTGGCCTATGCCATGCGCATCACAGAAGACGGCGGTGAGCTGGGCATCAGCAGCGCCTGGGTCAGCAGCCATTTCAATCTGATTTCCACGGCGTGGGATGCCAGGAACTGAGAGAGGGGAGACAACCATGAAAAAGGTATTGGTATTAGAGGACGAGAGCAGCATCCGCAGCTTTATCGTTATTAATCTGCGCAGGGCCGGCTACGACGTTATCGAGGCCGAGAGCGGCGAGGAAGCGCTGGAAAAGCTCCAGGAAAACCCCGACACCCGGGTGGCGCTGCTGGACATCATGCTGCCGGGCATAGACGGCTTTGAGGTCTGCCGCCGCATTCGGGCCACCAATTTGCGCATCGGTATCATTATGCTTACGGCCCGGTCCCAGGAGATGGATAAGGTCACGGGCCTTATGACCGGGGCGGATGACTATGTAACCAAGCCCTTCTCCCCGGCGGAGCTTACCGCCCGGGTAGATGCCCTCATGCGCCGCAGCGGTGTGGCGGACGAGGTGGCCGACCAGATCGACCAGCCGCCCTTCCTGCTCAACACCCGCAACCGCACCCTGGAGAAAAATGGCCGGCGCATCAAGCTTACCCAGATGGAGTACGCCATCATGAAGATGTTTATGGAGAACCCGGGCAAGGCTCTGTCCCGGGAGGAGATATTGGACCTTGTGTGGGGGAGGGACTATTTCGGCGAGCTGAAGATCGTGGATGTGAACATCCGCCGCCTGCGGCTGAAGATCGAGGACAACGCCACCAATCCCACTTACATCACTACGGTTTGGGGGTACGGATATAAGTGGGAAGCATAATGCTGGACAAGGCGGAGGAGGCAAGCAGGTCTGCCCCAAAACGGAAACGCCGGGTGGTTGGTATGCGCCGGCGATGGATCATGGGGAGTGTTCTGCCCGTTATTGTCATTTTGCTGCTCATTGCTGCGCTGACCTCGGTGATCCTGGTGACCAATTTTTACAGCAACGCCCGCTCCGCCTTGGAGAGTAAGGCCCGCTCCGGCGTGAGCTATTTCAACACCTATGTCATGGTCAGCTACAACGAGTATTACCGCAACGCAGTGCTCTACGCCAAGGATTTTGAGGACGCAGACACCATTGAGCTGCAGTTTCTGGATAAAAACGGGCGCATCGACATTTCCAGCCGGGGCCAGACCATTGGCCTGACGCCGGAAACCACGGAGGTCCGCCGGGCGCTGGACGGCGGGAGGATGGAGAGCTTTTCCGGCAAGGATCCTCTTACCGGGGAGAACATCCTGGCGGTGTCGGCACCACTGGTATTTGACGGCAGCGTGGTGGGGATACTGCGCCTGGTTACGGCCACAAGAGAGCTGGATAAGCAGGTAGCCCTGCTGACCCTGGCATTCATGGGCATCGCCGTGGTTATCAGCGGCGTGGTGCTGGCGGTGAATTTGGCCTTCATGCGAAGGATCGCTCTCCCTGTGGCGGAGGTGACGGAGGCCGCCAAGCGGATTTCCGACGGCAGCTACGGCATCCAGATCCCCAATAAATACGACGATGAAATGGGCCAGCTGGTGGATAATATCAATCAGATGTCCCTGCAGATCAGCCAAAGCGAAAAGATGCAGACAGAGTTCATCTCCTCTGTGTCTCATGAGCTGCGTACCCCTCTCACGGCCATTACCGGCTGGGGAGAGACATTACTGGCTGACGACAGCGGCGACATCGGGCAGCTGCACAGGGGTGTGCGGATCATTCTCCGGGAGTCCCGCAGACTCACCAACATGGTGGAGGAGCTGCTGGAGTTTTCCAAGATAGAAGATGGCCGCTTCACGCTTCGGGTGGAGCAGATGGATCTCCAGGCTGAGGTGGAGGACGCCATCTACACCTACCGGGAGCTTTTCCGCCAGGACGGCATCGACCTGGAATATTCGAATGCCGGCGAGATGTTTGAGCGGCCTATCACCGGTGACCCGGAGCGGCTGAAGCAGGTGCTGTGCAATGTGCTGGACAATGCCGCCAAGCATGGCGGCTCCGGCAAACGCATTACCGTGTCCATGGAGCAAGATGGGGAGTGGTATGTGGTGCGGGTTCGGGACTACGGCCCCGGCATCCCGGAGGCGGAGCTGCCCTATGTGAAGCAGAAATTCTACAAAGGCAGCTCCAAGGAGCGAGGCAGCGGCATAGGCCTGGCGGTGTGCGATGAGATCATCCGCCGCCACGAAGGCACCTTCGACATCGGCAACGCCCCCGGCGGGGGCTGCGTGGTCACCATTCGCCTGCCGATTTCCCATGAAGAAGAATAAAAATAATAGAACAAATGTTGCATTTCCTCCATGGCTGTGCTATACTGTGGGGGAGCAGAGAGGACTTACTGACACATGGCAAAACGCGAGAAAAAAGAAACCTTCCGTACCTCCATCGGCGGCCAGGCACTTATTGAGGGCATCTTAATGCGAGGGCCGGAAAAGCAGGCCATTGTGGTCCGGGCTCCGGAGGGCCTGGTGACCAAGGTGGAGGAGCTGAAGCTGGTGCGGGACAAGTACCCCATCCTGGGCCTGCCCATTATCCGGGGCGTGGTGACCTTTTTGGATTCCATGGTCAAGGGGATCAAGGCGCTGATGTTCTCGGCGGATTATTTCCCGGATGACGAGGCCGCCCAGCCCTCCAAATTCGACCTGTGGCTGGAAAAGCATGTCCCAGCGGAGAAGCTCCAGGGCATACTGGTCACATTTTCCCTGCTGCTGTCCCTGGCACTGTGCCTGGGTCTGTTCATGCTGCTGCCCACGTTTGTGGCGGGGCTGTTCCGTGCGCAGAGCGCTTTGGTACATAATCTTATCGAGGGCGCCATCAAGATACTGATCTTTATCGGCTACCTGTTCCTCTGCTCCAGGCAGAAGGATGTACACCGGGTGTTTCAGTATCACGGCGCGGAGCATAAGACCATCTTCTGCTATGAGGCGGGGCTGCCGCTGACGGTGGAAAACGCCCGCATCCAGCCCCGGCATCACCCTCGCTGCGGCACCAGCTTTCTGTTTGTGGTGATCGTGGTGTCCATCCTGTTCTCCTCCGTGGCCTTCACCTATGTGGAGTGGCAGAATCTGTGGGTGCGCATCGGGATGCACCTGCTGCTGCTGGTGCCGGTGGTGGGCCTGACCTATGAGTTCAACCGCTTCGTGGGCCGCCATGACAATGCCTTCACCCGAGCGCTGTCTGCACCGGGTATGTGGCTGCAGAATTTTACCACCTTTGAGCCCGACGACTCCATGCTGGAGGTGGCCATTGAGGCGCTGACATTGGTTTTGCCCGAGGAAAAGGGCAAGGATAAGTGGTAATATTGCTGGCGAAAAAACTTCGTTTTTTCGCCAAAAGGATTGCAGTCTGCTGCGCGCATAATTTGTTCGCCGCAGGCGAACAAATTCCACACTGGCAGCCTGAGAGGTATTTTTCCCCACGCACATGTCGCGGTGAAAAATGATCTGAATTTTTTGCCGCCTACGGGCGGCAAACTCTGCGAGGCTTTTTTCACAAGCTAAAAAGGGACGGCCCAGACCGTCCCTTTTTAGATCTTTCTTATTTCGTAGGCTTGACGATGAGGTTCACCAGCTTGTTTTTCACCAGAATGGTCTTCACAACGCTCATGTCCTCAGTGGCCTTTTTCACCTTGTCCAGCGCCATGGCAGCGGCGACTACCGCAGCCTCCTCGGAATCCGTGGGGACTACCACGGTGCCCTTGAGCTTGCCGTTTACCTGCACGGCCATCTCGGCGGTGGCGTCGATGGTCTTGCTCTCATCGTAGTCAGGCCAAGGCATCTGCATACACATCTTGCCGTATTTGGCAGCGTAGCCCATGAGCTCCCACATCTCCTCCACCATATGGGGGGCAAAGGGGCTCAGCAGCTTCAGCAGCGCCTCCAGGTCGCCCTTGGAAAGACCCTTGGCATAGAAATCGTTGACCAGGGCCATGAGGGCGGCGATGGCGGTGTTCATCTTCAGCTCGTCAATATCGCCCGTGACCTTCTTGATGGTCTTATGGACGGCGGCCATGTTCTGCTGAGAAATCTCAGGATCGTCCGTGACCCTATCCATCAGATTCCAGCAGCGATCCAAAAAGCGCTTGCTGCCCTTAACAGCCTCATCGGACCAGGAGGCGGTCTTTTCAAAGTCACCGATGAACATGATATAAAGCCGCATGGTATCCGCGCCGTAGGCCTTAATAACATCATCGGGATTGACCACATTGCCCAGTGACTTGGACATTTTCACCGCCGGACGCTCGGCCTGGGCGCCGTATTTCTCCCGCAGGGCCTGCTTCTCCTCCTCGGTCTTGGCGTTACCCACATAGTGGGGGTTCTTACCCAGGATCATGCCGTGGCTGGTGCGCTTGGCATAGGGCTCCTTGGTGTGAACCACGCCGATGTCATAGAGGAACTTATGCCAGAAGCGGGAGTAGAGCAGGTGCAGCGTGGTATGCTCCATGCCTCCGTTATACCAATCCACGGGGCCCCAATACTCCTCGGCCTCCTTGCCCACCAGCTCGTTATCATTGTGGGGATCCATATAGCGCAGGAAGTACCAGCTGGAGCCGGCCCACTGGGGCATGGTGTCGGTCTCGCGCTTGGCGGGGCCGCCGCAGCAGGGGCAGGTTGTGTTGACCCAATCGGTCATCTTGCTCAGGGGGCTTTCGCCGTCGTCGGTGGGCTCATAGCTCTCCACCTTGGGCAGCACCAGAGGCAGCTCACTTTCCGGGATGGCCACCCAGCCGCACTTCTCGCAGTTGACCAGGGGGATGGGCTCACCCCAATAGCGCTGGCGGGAGAACACCCAGTCACGGAGCTTGAAATTCACCTTTTCCTTGCCCCAGCCCTGCTCCACGGCGTACTTCTTCATGGCGGGGATGGCCTCCTTCACGGTCATGCCGTTGAGGAAACCGGAGTTGACCATGATGGCCTTATCGTCCTTGGCCACGAAGGCCTCCTTGGTCACATCGCCGCCCTTGACCACCTCCACGATGGGCAGGCCGAACTTCTTGGCAAAGTCCCAGTCACGCTGGTCGTGGCCGGGCACGCCCATAACGATGCCGGTGCCGTAGCCCATGAGGACATAGTCGGACACGAACATGGGGAGCACGCCGCCGGTGACGGGGTTGATGACCTCCACCCCCTCCAGGCGGACGCCGGTCTTTTCCTTATTCAGCTCCCCGCGCTCAAAGTCAGACTTGCGGGCGGCGGCAGCCTGGTACTCCTCCACCTCGTCCCAGTTGGCGATTTTGTCCTTCCACTTCTTCAGCAGAGGATGCTCCGGAGAAATGACCATATAGGTCGTACCGAAAAGGGTATCGGCACGGGTGGTGTAGACGGTGACATCGTCGCCCATATTAGTCTTAAAGGTGACCTCCGTACCGGTAGAGCGACCGATCCAGTTCTTCTGCTGGATCTTCACGCGCTCGATGAAATCCAGATCGTCCAGGTCATCAATGAGACGGTCGGCATACTTGGTAATGCGGAGCATCCACTGGCTCTTTTCCTTGCGGACCACCTCGCTGCCGCAGCGCTCGCACACGCCCTCCACCACTTCCTCGTTGGCCAGGACGCACTTGCAGCTGGTGCACCAGTTCACAGGCATGGTGGTCTTGTAGGCCAGGCCGTGCTTGAACATCTGCAGGAAGATCCACTGGGTCCACTTATAATACTTGGGGTCGGTGGTGTCTACGCAGCGGTCCCAATCGAAGCCGTAGCCCAGCATTTTAAGCTGGCGGGTAAAGTTCTTGATGTTTTCCTGGGTGACCACAGCGGGATGGATATGGTTTTTGATGGCGAAGTTCTCCGTGGGCAGGCCAAAGGCATCAAAGCCAATGGGGAACAGAACATTGTAGCCCTCCATGCGCTTTTTACGGGTAACCACGTCGATGGCGGTAAAGGGCCGGGGATGGCCCACATGGAGTCCCGCTGCGGAGGGATAAGGAAACTCGATAAGGCCGTAAAACTTTTTACGGGTCTTGTCGCCGGTAACGGCGCGATAGGGCTTGGTTTTTTCCCAATTGTCCTGCCATTTTTTCTCAATGGCCGCAAAATCGTACTGCATACTGTTTCTCCTTTATCTGAATATCTTTTTGCACATAATAAAGCAAAACGCCCCGGACCGCACAAATCGGTCAGGGGCGTGAGAAAACGCTATACCACCCTGATTCGGCTGCGGATCGCTCCGCCGCCCTCAGCAGCTCCCTCTGCAAGGAGCATCCTCTGTAACGGGAGGGCCCGTCCTGCCCTACCTCCCCCCAGGGACTCAGGCAGGCAACTCCGGGGCCAGTGCGGCAAGGCTTCCCCATCGGCTCACACCGGCCGCCGACTCTCTTTGGGTGGAACTATCCCTGCCTTTTCCCCATCGCTGTCTTTTGCAGGATATTGCAAAACTTACAGACATTTTAGAATCATTTTGGGGATTTGTCAAGAGTTTGTTTTTTGGGGAAAATCAATAACGGAAACAGAGCGGCAAGGACGGGAGTCTCGGATTGCCGCAGCCGGTTTGAACGCCGGCTGCGCAATGACGCAGAGCAAAATACGGTGCATAGCGGGCTGCTGGCTGCAGGATAGTTCGGGTAGGTATACAGGCGCTATTCACCCCCGCGAAAAGCCCCGCGGTGCGGGTAGGCAGGCTTGTTTTTCCGGTTTTATCATACCGGCTTATTCCTGGGATAAGCCCAGGCGGAGCGGTTGTGTAAAGAGTCTATAAATTCGTGGGGAACGGCGGAAATTTCAGCACCTTTTTCTCTTGCTTTTTTTCGTATTTTTCGGCACAATAGGGAACAATATCTTTATTTTAATTTAATTAGGAGGATAGCAAGGATGAAGCTGCTGCAGGATCGAATCCGCCGGGAAGGCCGTGTGCTGCCCGGCAATATTGTGAAGGTGGATGGATTTTTGAATCACCGGGTAGACACGGCACTTTTGAGCCAGATTGCCGATGAGTTCGCCAAAATCTTTGACATCAAAGATATTACTGTGGTACTGACCGCAGAGGCCAGCGGCATCGCTCTAGCCACTATCTGCGCCCAGAAGTACGGTGTGCCTATGATCTTTGCCAAGAAAGCCAAGAGCGACAATATTGAGGGCGGCCTATATCAGAGCGAGATTTTCTCCTATACCTACAAAAAGAAGGTGACCCTGCTGGTGGCTCAGGATTGGCTCAAGCCCGAGGACAAGGTGCTCATCATCGATGACTTTATGGCCAAGGGCTGCGCCGTACACGGTCTCATTGACATCGTAGAAAAGGCCGGCGCCCAGCTCAAGGGCATCGGCATCGCCGTGGAAAAGGGCTTTCAGCACGGCGGCGACGATCTGCGGGAAAAGGGCTACAACATCCACTCCCTGGCTATCATCGACAAGGCCGAGCCCGGCTGCTTCGAGTTCAGGGAGGATGCCCAATGAAGAAGGTTCTGATTCTGGATTTTGGCGGGCAGTATAATCTGCTGGTGGCCCGCCGGGTGCGCGAGTGCGGCGTTTACTGCGAGCTGAAGTCCTTTCGCATCTCCATGGATGAGGTGCGCTCCTTCCGGCCGGATGCGCTGATCTTCACCGGCGGCCCGGCCACGGTGTTTGAAGAAGGCGCACCTACGGTGGATCCGGCCCTGTTCTCCCTGGGCATCCCGGTGTTGGGCATCTGCTACGGCATGCAGCTGATGATGCACCTTTTGGGCGGCCAGTGCCGCAAGGCCATTACCCGGGAATACGGCAAGACCGAGCTGACCGTCAGCACCTCCTCCCCCCTCTTTACCGGGGTGCCGGAAAAGGCTGTTTACTGGATGAGCCACGGGGTGGAGGTGGAATCTGCCGCCCCCGGCTTCACTGCCATTGCCCAGAGTGCCGGCTGCCGCCATGCGGCGGTGGAGTGCCCGGAAAAGAAGCTCTACGGCGTGCAGTTCCACCCGGAGGTGGTACACACGGAGTACGGCACCAAAATCCTGGAGAATTTCCTCTACGGTATCTGCGGCTTCAGCCGTGAGTGGACTATGGAGTCCTATGTGGAGACCGCCCTTCGGGAGTGCCGGGAAAAGATCGGTGACAAGCGCGTGCTGCTGGCCCTCTCCGGCGGCGTAGACAGCGCCGTGGCTGCCGCCCTGCTGCAAAAGGCCGTGGGCGACCGGCTCACCTGCATCTTTGTGGACCACGGTCTGCTGCGCCTGAACGAGGGGGACGAGGTCGAGCGGGTGATGAAGGGCGAATTCCATGTGGATGTCCGCCGGGTCAATGCCCAGGACCTGTTCCTTAACAAGCTGGCCGGGGTCACGGAGCCTGAGCGCAAGCGCAAGATCATCGGTGAGGAGTTTATTCGAGTCTTTGAGGCTGAGGCCAAGAAGATCGGCAAGGTGGATTTCCTGGCCCAGGGAACCATTTATCCCGATGTGGTGGAGAGTGGCTTGGGCGGTGAGAGCACCGTTGTCAAGAGTCACCACAACGTAGGCGGTCTGCCGGATTGCGTGGACTTTGAGGAAATTATCGAGCCCCTGCGCCGGCTCTTTAAGGATGAGGTACGCCAGCTGGGCATTGCCCTGGGCTTGCCGGAGAGCCTGGTGTGGCGTCAGCCCTTCCCCGGTCCGGGCTTGGCCATCCGCATCATCGGGGAAATTACCCGGGAAAAGCTGGATATCCTCCGCAAGGCCGATGCCATTTTCCGGGAGGAGATGGCCCTGGCGGGTTTGGACCGCACTGCCAACCAGTATTTTGCCGCCCTAACCAATATGCGCTCCGTGGGTATTATGGGTGACGAGCGGACCTACGACTATGCCATTGCCCTGCGCTCGGTGCAGACCCAGGACTTTATGACCGCCACCTGGTCCCGTCTGCCCTATGAGCTGCTGGATAAGGTCAGCGGCCGCATCGTGGGTGAGGTACCCCACATCAACCGCGTGCTGTACGATGTGACCTCCAAGCCCCCGGCGACGGTGGAATTTGAATAACCAACGCCACAAAAAAGCCCGTAAAGGGCAGGCTCGCATAAGCACATTTCCAAAAACCAACTGTTTGAGAGTAACACACACCCCCAGAGACTAAAATCTCTGGGGGTGTGTTATTTAATCCCCGTCCTATCAAAGGGGCATTGGTGTCCGGGCGATCAGAATGACCGCCAGAATCGCCCCCACAAATGCAGCAGCCCCTATGACTGCCAACACCTTTTTGCTGAGCTTCTTCTTCGCTGCCTTGCAGATCAGCGCGGCGCAAGCCACGCAGACAGCCGCCGCCACAAGCGCAATGCCCAGCGTTTCCCATAGCCAGGATAGTTCATATAGGATTCTCATGCGTTCATCATCTCCTGTTCGTTAAACTGGAATTTATTAGGCAAACAGAATAAGTGCAACCCCTGTGATAAGCAGAACTATACCAACAACAAACTCTATCATTCCCACTTTCTTTGCGTATTCTTCTTTCTTCCGACCGGCTTTGAAGTCCGCCTCAAAACCGTTGATAAGATTGTATTTCTTTTTAAAGTAAATGAAGTATCCAAACAGAAGGAAGGCCAATCCCAGAACTACAGCCAATACCTTTAGGAATATCATATAAACACCTCCACAAAAAATTCCGATTTATACGCTTCTCATAGTCCAAGTCCTTCACCCCACGCCGTAAGCTCCCGTTGCCCGGCGCTGCCCTTGAAAGCCCTGCCGTTCATCAGCTTTGCGCCTTTGCAGCTCGGTGCAAGGCGCTCGTTCGTCTTGCCGATGCCGCTTCCGCCGGTGGTCGCAAACGGGATAATCGTCGGCGCGACATACCACCGGATCGGATAGCCCACAAAAATCGTGTCGTAGTCCTTCATATTGTCCCGCTTGACGGCAATTTCAGAGAGTGAAGGCCGGAAAGCCGGTCAGAAGGAATACCCTCTCCTACAAATGAGCGCGGGGACGAAAGGCCGAACAGAGCCTTTCGCCCCCGCGCTCATAGAAGTATAATTAAAACCGGCAGAGGGCTTTCGTGCCGCTGCTCCCCATTATACTCTTACTTACTTGCCTTATGCACACCGGTGAAGAAGTACCGGCCCAGGCCGTCGCCAAACACTCCGGTAAACGACTCTGACAGGCTCCAGCTGCGGGTGCTGCAATACATAGGAATCACATTGCCCTTCTCTATCAGCAGGCGCTCTGCATCCTCCAAATAGGCATCCCGGGCCTCCTGGCTGGCGGACACTGCCGCCACGCGCAGGAGCATATCATAGGCGCTGGAGGTAAAATTGGCATAGTTATCCTCCTCTCCCATGCGCCAGCGGTTGAGAAAGCCCGTGGCGTCATTGCGGTCACTGGTGACACGCAGCGCTGCCAGCGTATATTCGCCCCGCTCCAACGCTTGGGTGATCTCCTCGCTGGAAACGCCCTTGAGCGTCACGCTCAGCCCCAGCTTCTCCTTCCAGGTCTTCTGCAGCAGCAGCGCCAGGGAATCTGCAGTGCCATCGGACTCATAGAGCATAATTACCGGTGTCAGGCTTTTCAGCTTGGTGGCAGTGTAGCCTGCCTCCTCCATCAGCTCCTGGGCCGTCTGACAGTTTTTCTCGTAATTCTCGCTGTCATTGTCCACAGCGGAGCCGAAATCACGGAACTGGCCGCCCGTTGTGCTGCGGATGCCCCAGGTCACCAACCCCTCTGCCGCCAGATGCGTCCGGGAGCCCAGCAGCTCGGCAATGGTGTTGCGGTCAATGACCAGCCCCATGGCCCGGCGGACATTTTCATTGCTGGTCAGGTCGGACAGCTGGTTCAACAGCACCACGCTGGTCTCGGGATAGTAATCCGGCATCCAGCTGTCTATCTTCTTGGCTACAGCCTCGTCCGTCAGTCCCAGGACGAAATCCGCGTCCCCCTTCTCAAAAAGGGAGTTGGCCGTCTTCGCATCTGCTGTAAAGCGGAAGCTGATGCTCATCGGTCCCAGGCGGCGGGCATCGTGATAGCCATCCGTCTGCTGCAGCAGCATCGTGTCGTTTTCCCAGGATGCAACGGTATAAGGGCCATTGGTGACCAGGGTGTCCGGCGACATGGACCAATTCTCCTGGGCCGCTGCGGCGCTCTGTACCGGCATAGTCGCCGCCGCTGTGCAGACGCTGTCGATGAAATACGGACAGCGCCCGGAAAGCGCCACCACAAAGGTCTCGTCATCCGGTGCGGAAACCTGCAGCGCATCCTCTCCCGTCCGGGCAGCGCTGTAACCGGCTACCATGTCCAGGATTCTTGCGTTTTTTGAGCCGGTAAGAGGATCCACCAGCCGTTTCCATGCGTATACGAAATCCTGGGCAGTGACCTTGGTACCGTCGGACCAGGCGGCACTGGAGCGGAGCTTGAAGGTGTAGGTCTCCTGCCCCTCAGCCGTGGTGTCACACTGGTAGCTGCGGGCCACTCCGTTGACTGCCGTGGTACCGCCGCTTCCGTCGGATTGCAGCTTCATAAGATTTTCAAACAGATGGCTGACCACGGTCTTTTCCTCATCAGTGGCGGCCAGGGCAGGGTCCAGCGTGGCCGGAACGCTGCCCATGGCCACCCGGAAGGAAACGCCGTTCTCCCGGTGGCAGCCGCTCAGCAGCCCCAACAGCAGCACAGCTACCAGCAGCGCCGCCACAGGTCGTTTCAGTTTCATCATAATGCGTTTGCTCCTTTTGCATCCAATGGATTTATTTCTTTTCCGGCTCCACATGGCCATTTTCATCCACCGCAGCAGAGATGATCTGGCTACGGGTGTTGCGGGCTATATCGTCCAGCCGCATACGGCTTGGGAAATCCGAAAGCAGGGTATAGGCCACGCCGTGGCGCTTAGCCCGGCCTGTGCGGCCGATGCGGTGGATGTAATACTCGTTTTCATCGGGGACATCGTAGTTAAACACCGCGTCCACATCGTCCACGTCGATGCCCCTGGCGGCCACATCCGTTGCAACAAATACGCGGAGCTTCCCCTCCCGGAACAGGGCCATCACTGCCTCCCGCTTGCGCTGGGGGATGTCCCCGTGGATGCACTGGGCATCCAGGCCACGCATCTGCAGGAACTTGGTCAGCCGCTCCGTGGAGCCCTTGGTGTTGCAGAAGCACATGACCCGCTCCAGCTTTTCCCCGGCGATAATGCGGGCAATGGTGTCCACCTTTTGGTCGGAGGGCACCTCTATGCGATATTGCAGGATATCAGGCTTATTCTCCTTGGTAGCCTGAACAGTAATCTCCTCAGGATCCCGCTGGTAGACCCAGGAGATGTCCATAACTTCCCGGGAAATAGTAGCGGAGAACATGCCCAAATTCTTACGGTTCGGGATCTTGTCCAGGATCCGCGTCACGTCGTGGATGAAGCCCATGTCCAGCATGCGGTCTGCCTCGTCCAGCACCACGGTCTGTACCTCCTTCACCGTGACGGTACGGCGCTTCATGTGATCGGACAGGCGGCCCGGGGTAGCCACCACGATCTGGGGCTTCCGTTTGAGGGCATTGATCTGCTTGCCGATGGGCTCGCCGCCATATAGGCACACCACCCGCAGCCCCTCGTGGTACACGGCCACCTCCCGCAGCTCCTGGGTGATCTGCATGGCCAGCTCCCGGGTGGGTGCCAGGATCAGTGCCTGCACCGCCTCGCTCTCCCGGTCCATGCGCTCAATAATGGGCAGGCCGAAGGCCATGGTCTTGCCGGTACCTGTAGGGGCCTTGGCAATGACATCCTTCCCTGCCAGCATGGGCGGGATGCAGCCCGCCTGCACGGGCGTCGATATGGTATAGCCCTTGTTTCGGATGGCGCGCATGGTGGCCTCCGACAGGCCAAAGGTATCAAAGGGTACACCCTGTGTAATGTCCATAGTATTTATCCTCTTTTTGTCACAATTTGTCATAGTATATCAATATACATTTTACCACAACTGTCAACCAATGAAAAGAAAAAAATGACAAGTCAGATGCAGAGCAAGATCGGCTCCTCCGGTGCTCTGCCCCACCCCATGCAGGCAGGAAGCAGGGAGACGGATCGCCGCAGCCAGTCTGCGGACTCTCTGCGCAATAGTAAGGGCGAACGGCACAAAGCGGCGGCACCTGATTGGTGCCGCCGCTTCGGGGATAAGCTCCTATTTTTTTATTCTCTGCAGGGAACGTGCCAGATATCCCGGGCATAGTCCCGGATGGAGCGGTCCGCAGCGAACACGCCGCTGCGGGCAATGTTGTGCAGGCTGATCTGATTCCAGCGGGTGCGGTCACCGTAGGTCTCCATCATGCGGCGGCCGGCGTCGCAGTAGGACACGAAATCCGCCAGGAGCAGGTACTGGTCCGCCGGGCAATCGCCGCCAAAGAGCAGGCGGCGGTAGATATCCTCGTAGCTGACCCCATCCCGGAAGCCGTCCCGGATGGAATCCAGCACCCGGCGCAGCACAGGATCCCTGTCATACAGCAGCTTGGGATCATAATGCCGGGAGAGGGCGGCGGCCTCCTCCGCCTTCAGGCCGAACAGGAACATATTCTCGTCACCCAGCACCTGGTGCATTTCCACGTTGGCCCCGTCCAAGGTGCCGATAGTCACGGCGCCGTTCATCATGAACTTCATATTGCCGGTACCGCTGGCCTCCTTGCCGGCAGTGGAGATCTGCTGGGATACCTCGCTGGCGGGCATGAGCATCTCCGCCATGGAGACCCGATAGTTCTCCAGAAATACCACCTGCAGTCTATCCTTGCAAATGGGGTCGTGATCGATCTGATCGGCCACGGAGCCGATGAGGCGGATGATCCGCTTAGCCACGGCATAGCCCGGGGCGGCCTTTGCGCCAAAGAGGAAGGTCTGGGGACGGAAATCCATATTGGGCTCGTCCTGCAGGCGCTGATAGAGATAGAGAATGTGCAGCACATTCAGCAGCTGCCGCTTATACTCGTGCAGACGCTTGACTTGCGTATTGAACACGGCATCGGTATTGAGCACCACGCCCTGCTGACGCTTGGCCCAGTGGGCAAAGCGGTCCTTATTTCCCCGCTTGATCTCCGCCAGCTGCGCCAGCACCGCGGCATCGTCCGCGAAAGCATCCAGCTTGCTCAGGGCATCGGGATGCAGCAGGTAGTCATCGCCGCCGGTGAGGTCACAGATGAGGCTGTGAAGGCCGGGATTGATCTGACTAAGCCAGCGGCGGTGGTCCACGCCGTTTGTAACGTTGTGGAATTCCTCCGGGTGCATCTGATAGGCGTCCCGGAACACATCCCTGCGCAGGATCTCCGTATGCAGAGCGGATACACCGTTGACGCTCATGCCCCCGGCGATGCACAAATTTGCCATACGCACGCCGCCGTCCCATATGATGGCCAGCTTCTCCGTCTTGGCGGGATCGTGGTAGAAATCCTCCACCTGCTTTTGCCAGCGGTGGGCAATCTCCACAATGATCTGCCAAATACGGGGCAGAAGCGTTTCAAACAGGCTTTGGGGCCAGCACTCCAGCGCCTCGGCCAAAACCGTATGGTTGGTGTAGGCCACACTGTTTTTGGTGATCTCCCACGCCTCGTCCCAGCCCATGCCCGCATCGTCCATGAATATGCGCATCAGCTCCGGAATTACCAGCGTGGGGTGGGTGTCGTTGATCTGAATGACGTTTTTTTCATGGAAGTTCCGCAGGGTACCGTACACCTCCAGATGCTTGCGGGTAATGGATTGGATGGTGGCGGATACGAAGAAATACTGCTGCTTCAGGCGCAGAGATTTACCCTCATAGTGATTATCCTCGGGATAGAGGACCTTGCTGATGGCATCAGCCATGGTGCGCTCCTCGCTGGCCTGGAGGTACTGGCCCCGGCTGAACAGCTGCATATCCACGGGCTTTGGGCTGCGGGCCTGCCAAAGCCGCAGGGTATTGACATGGTCGGTTTTATAGCCGGCAATCTCCATATCACAGGGCACAGCCAGAACTCTTGTGTAGTCCTCGTGGACCACCATCAGCTGGCCGCCGTCCCACTTGGTACGAACGGTGCCGCCAAAGTGGACCTCCTCCGTCTCCTGGGGCCGAGGCAGCAGCCACGCGCCGCCGATGTCCTGCCAATCGTCAGGCAGCTCCACCTGCTGACCCTCCACGATCTTCTGCTTGAATATGCCCAGCTCGTAGCAGATGGAGTAGCCCGTGGCAGGGATATTCAGTGTGGTCATACTGTCCAGATAGCAGGCAGCCAGGCGGCCCAGGCCGCCGTTGCCAAGGCCGGCATCCGGCTCATGCTCAAACAGATCTGCCGCCTTGAAGCCCAGCTCCTCCACCGCCTGGGTAAGGGGTTGAGTCAGGCCCAGGTTATAGGCGTTTTTCATGAGGCTGCGGCCCATGAGAAACTCCAGGGACAGATAATGCACCTGCCGGAGCTGGCGGGCGTCCGTATCCTCCCGAGTGGTAATGTTCCGCTCGGCCATGATGTCCCGCAGGACCATGGCGCAGGCCCGGAGCATATCCCCATCCCCTGCCTGCCGAGGGGTGCAGCCGCAGTTGATGCGCAGCTTCTGCGCAATGGCTTCCTTCAGTGTATCTTTGGTCATTTGTGTTTCACCTCGATGTGTCGGTAATATTCTTATACAGAGCCTCATAGGCCCCGGCGCTGACGTTCCAGCTGAAATCGTCGGTCATGCCGCACCTCTGCACCCGGCGGAAGCCGTGGAGGTCGCTCCGATACAGCTCAACCGCCTGGGAGATGACATACTGCATGTCAAAGGCGCTGTAATTGGCAAAGACAAAGCCGTTGCCGTCCTCCTGCCCCATCTGGCAGGAGCGGACGGTATCCGCCAGGCCACCGGTCTGGCGGACAATAGGCACGGCGCCGTAGCGCATGGCGATCATCTGAGAAAGGCCGCAGGGCTCGGAGCGGGAGGGCATCAGAAACAGGTCGCTGCCGGCATAGATCCGGTGGGCCAGCTCCTCGTTATACCCAATATAGGCGCAAAGCCGGCCCTTATAGCGGTTTTCGGCGTAGCGGAAGAAGCTCTCATACTGCTCCTCCCCGCTGCCCTGGAGCACCAGCTGGCAGCCGGTGTGCATGATATTGTCCAGGCTCTCGCAGATGAGGTCGATGCCCTTGTGTCCCACCAGGCGGCTGACCATGGAAATAACAGGCACATCGCTCTGCACCTGCAATCCCAGCTCCTGCTGCAGGGCCTTCTTGCAGGTGGCCTTGCCCCGGAGGTTCCGGACACTGTAATGGGCCGGGAGTACCGGGTCCGTGGCCGGATCGAATACGGCGGTATCAATACCGTTTACAATGCCGCTGAATTTCTCCCCACAGCGCTGCACCACGGACTCCATCCCCTGGGCATAGGCGCTGAGGCAGAGCTGCCGGGCATAGGTGGGACTGACGGTGGTGACGGCATCGGCGCAGAGCATCGCCCCCTTCATGAGGTTCACGCAGCCGTCCATCTCCAGGGTGCCGCCGTCATACCAGCCCCGATCCAGGCCGAATAGATCCGACACCGTATTCGCTCCGAACTTGCCCTGGTACTCAATATTATGAATAGTGAACACCGTGCGGATGCCCCGCAGGGCGTCCCACCGGCCGGTGAGATCCTGACGGTACACCGGCACCAGGGCCGTCTGCCAATCGTTGCAGTGAATCACCTGCGGCATCTCGTCCAGCAAGGGCAGCAGATCCAGCACCGCCCGGGAGAAAAAGCCGAAGCGCTCGCCATCGTCCCCCTCGCCATAAAGCCGGCCCCGTGCAAAGTAATGCTCATTATCCACGAAATACCAGGTGACACCCCGGTACTCCAGGGAAAACAACCCGCAGTACTCATGCCGCCACGACAGGTTCACATAGATAAACCTGTGGAAGGTCATCTGACGGCGCCACTGCTTAGAAATGGTGTCATACAGCGGCAGCATCACCGCCACATGGTGGCCCCGGGCCGCCAACGCCACCGGCAAACTCCCGGATACGTCCGCCAGGCCGCCTGTTTTACAGAAGGGGGCGGCCTCCCCCGTTACATACAGAATATTCACCTTACATTACACCTCCGCGCCTTTGCCCAGCACCAGGGGGTACTTCTCCGCCCCCTCCAGATGCACACCCGGGCCGATCCTTACCGCTTTATCCGCAATGACGTGGCGCACCACGGCACCCTTTTCCACCACGGTGTCCTTAAATAGAATACAGCCCTCCACAACAGCACCCTTTTCCACCCGAACATCCCGGCTGAGGATGGAACCCCGGACGCTGCCCTGGATGTCGCAGCCGTCGTCCACCAGGGAGTTCACGCAGCCGCCCTGGGGATCCATATAGGTGGAGGCGGCGTCATTTTCTTTGGCATAGATGGGCCTGTCGGGGCAGAACAGATCCTGCCGCACAGCCGGGTCCAGCAGGCGCATGCTGCTGGCATAGTACCCGGCCACATCGGTGATGTGGGCTGCAAACCCGTGAAAGGCATACCCCTGGATGTGCAGCTCCTTGGTCAGGCCCTGGAGGACGCAGCCCTGGAAGCTGTACTCATGGCGGCTGACAAATCGCTCCACCAGGGAGAGCAGCAGCTCTGTCCGCAGCAGGAAGATCTGCAGGCAGCGCAGGCCCTGGCGCTGCTCCTCCACCGCCTCCATCACCCGGCCGGTTTCATCCAGGTTCAGATACAGACCGTCCCCTGTGGAGGGGGCACACACCACAGTGATGTCCGCGCCGGCCTTTATATGCGACTCCAGCACCGCTTTCAGATCGATATTCAGGGCCACATCGCTGTCGGCCAGGAGCACATAGTCCTGCCGGATATGGCGCAGGTAATCCTTCACCACGTCCAATGCCTCCAGCTTGCCCCGGAAGCGGCCGTTGCCCCGGGCGCTGTTATAGGCGAACACCGGCAGCAGCGTCAGGCCGCCGAAGCTGCGGGAGAGATCCCAACTCTTGCCGCTGCGCAGGTGATCCATCATGCTCTGGCACTTGCCGTGCATGATGACGCCCACGTCCCGGATGCCGGCGTTGACCATGTCCGAGAGGATGAAGTCCACCATCCGGTATGAGCCGCCAAAGGGCACGGAGCCGTGAATACGTGGCTCCGTCAGCTCCCGCAGGCCGTTGCTTTTTTCATAGGAAAAGATGATGCCGTGTACTCCGTTCATACCTTAACCTCCTGTCCGTGGGTCTTATCCAACATAGCTCCGGCGGGGACCGTTTCCCCGGGGGTCACCTCCGTCTGTGGGCCCAGCACCGCCACGCCCCATTTATCGGGGTCGGCGGCAGTCTCCGGCCCGGCGCCTACATGGGCGCTCTCGCCCACCAAGCTGTTCTCGCCCAGGATGGCATATTCCACCCGGGCGCCTTTTTTCACCACCGCACCGGGCATAAGCACGGAGTAGGTGACTACGGCGCCCTCCTCCACCACGGTGTTGTAGCTGAGGACGGTGTTCTTCACCTCGCCCCGGATGTCGCAGCCCTTGGCCACGGCGCTATTGCCCACATCGGCCGTCTCGGCAAAGAAGGCCGGCGGGCAGGAGGGCGTGCGGCTGTAAATGGGCCAGCGCTTATCCAGCAGGTTCAGCCCCGAGCCCGGAGAGAGCATATCCATATTGGCATCCCACAGGGAATCCAGAGTGCCCACGTCCTTCCAGTATCCCTCAAAGCGGTAGGCCACCATCTTCTCTCCGGCCTTCAGCATAGCGGGGATGACATTCTTGCCGAAATCATTGGCCGAGTCGGGGTCAGCATCGTCCTGCAGCAGGTAGGCCCGAAGCTTTTTCCAGGTGAAGATGTAAATACCCATGGAGGCAAGATTACTCTTAGGTTGCTTGGGTTTTTCCTCAAAATCGGTGATGACGTCCGCTTCGTCCACATTCATAATGCCAAAGCGGCTGGCCTCCTGCCAGGGCACCTCCATCACAGAGATGGTGCAGTCGGCCCCGGTCTCCTTATGGCGGCGGAGCATCAGAGAGTAGTCCATCTTATAGATATGATCCCCGGAAAGCACCGCCACATACTCCGGATCATACATATCTACAAATCCGATGTTCTGGCAGATGGCATTGGCCGTGCCCTTATACCAGGTGGCGCCGGTATTGCTTTGATAGGGGGGCAGGATATGTACGCCTCCGTTCATGCGGTCCAGCTCCCAGGGCTGGCCGCTGCCGATGTAGTTATTCAGCTCTAAGGGGCGGTACTGGGTCAGCACACCCACGGTATCTATGCCGGAATTGGCGCAGTTGGACAGAGGAAAGTCGATGATGCGGAATTTCCCCCCGAAGGGAACCGCCGGCTTGGCCATGTCCCCGGTGAGCACATAGAGCCGGCTGCCCTGACCCCCGGCCAGCAGCATGGCGATACATTCTTTTTTCACAGATGATTCGCTCCTTTCTTCCGGTTATACTTTCCAGCGCCCCGCAGATACACCGTTCCCAGAGGCGGGATCCGAACAGCGATGGAGGTCTCGCGCCCGTGGGACGGAACAGCCTCCACCGGTATGGGTGTTTCATTGATGGCACCGCTGCCGCCCCATTGCAGGGCATCGGTGTTGAAAACCTCCTTGTATTCCGCCCTCTCCGGCACGCCGAAGCGGTAATTCTCCCGCAGCACCGGAGAGAAATTCACCGCGCACACAAGCTCCCGGCCCCGGCGATCCCGCCGGAGGAACACGATGACGTTGTTATGGTTATCGTCCGGCACCAGCCAGGTAAAGCCGTCCCAATCCAGGTCGTTTTCCCACAGGGCCGGGGTTTTCCTGTAAAACCGGTTCAGCGCCCGGATGCACCCATGGGCGGCGGAGACCAACGGATCCTGCAAAACGCCCCAATCCAGCTGTCCGGCAAAATCCCATTCCTTCCACTGAGGCAGCTCACCGCCCATGAATAGAAGCTTGCACCCCGGGTGGGCCAGCATATAGGCTAAAAAGCCCTTCACACCGGCCAGCTGCATTCTCTCGTCTCCGGGCATCTTGCCCCGGAGGGAGCCCTTCATATGCACCACCTCGTCATGGGAGATGGACAGCACAAACCTCTCAGAAAAAGCGTACACCATGGAAAAAGTGACATCCTTATGATGGTATTGGCGAAAATAGGGATCCATCTTCAGGTAGTGGCACAGGTCGTTCATCCAGCCCATGTTCCACTTCAGGTCAAAGCCCAGCCCCTCGTTCCCCGTCACATGGGGCCAGGCGGTGGACTCCTCCGCGATCATCAGCGCGCCGGGCCTTTCCCGGTGAACGGTGCGGCACAGCAGCTGTAAAAACTCTACTGCTTCCAGATTTTCCCTGCCACCGTTTCGGTTGGGCCGCCACTGGCTGCGGCCGTAATCCAGGTACAGCATAGAGGCCACAGCGTCCACCCTGAGGCCGTCCATATGGTACTCCCGCAGCCACCACATGGCCGACGAGAGGAGGAAGCTGCGCACCTCGCCCTTTCCATAGTCAAAGACCCGGGTGCCCCAGCCCTCATGCTCCCATTTCAGGCTATCGCCGTATTCATACAGGCAGGTGCCGTCAAACTCCAGCAGGCCCTGCTCGTCCTTGCAGAAATGGGCCGGCACCCAATCTAAAAACACCGCCAGGCCCGCCCGGTGGAGCCGATCCACCAGATACTTAAAATCCCGGGGGGTGCCATAGCGGGAGGTGGGGGCAAAATATCCCGTACACTGATAGCCCCAGGAATCATCCAGTGGGTACTCCGTCACAGGCATCAGCTCCACCGCCGTGTAGCCCATATCCGACACATACTTGGCCAGCTCATCCGCCAGCTTTCGGTAGTTAAAGGGATTGCCGTCGGCGTAGCGCCGCCAGGAGCCCGGATGCACCTCGTAAATATTCAGGGGCCGGGTCAGCAGCGGCTTGTCAACAAGGCTCTTTTCCCATGCATCGTCCTGCCAATCATAGTCCAAAGGTGCCAGCTTACTGTCCGTCTCAGGGCGGGTGGCAGCGTGAAAGGCGTAGGGATCCGCTTTCCACACGATTCTCCCATCAGCCCGGGTCAGACAGAACTTATAGCTGTCGTAATCCTTCGCCCCGGGGACAAAGCACTCCCACACGCCATCTGCGCACTGCATGGGAATCTGCTCCCAGCCGGAAAAGTCCCCGGCCAGACGCACCGCCCGGGCGTGGGGCGCCCACAGCCGGAATCGGAAGCCGCCGCATTCAGGGTGCGCCCCGAACCAATCCGCCGCGGCGCACCAGGTGCCGCCAAAAAAAGCCTCTTTATCCACCTGCGCCACCTCCTCATTCTCTCCATTCTATCATTCCGCCGGGACAGAGCCTGCCGAAACGAACGGAATCTGATTGCATTATTTTACCCTAATTCCTGCGCTCCGTCAAGAAACGTATACAGCGGCGACTATCCCCGGAAAGGGCAGCCGCCGCTGCATAATTCACTCCGATTGCTCCTGCTGCAGCGCAGCACCCATGCCGAAATCCTCGGCTGCGCTGCCGCCGTCCCGCCGGAGCATCTGCTCCATCACACGGATATCGCTGTCCACATCCATGACGTCGGATTGATAGAGCTGATCCAGCTGCCGCTCAAAGCCCGCCACGATCTTATCCATTGTGTCGGCAATGCGCTGCTTAGCCTGAGACACATTCCCGCCGCTGACGCCGGCCTCCTCAAAGTCAGCATAGCTATCCAGCAGCTTTTGGGTGGTGGGCAGGTAGTAGTTGAGAAAGGTGGACGCCTTGGCTTTCTTAGCCGGTTCCTCCTCCACAATGCGGAAAATTTTACCCGCCAGATCCTCCAGCCGGTCAATCTTGGCGCTGATGGCGGGGTCAGCGATGCGGTCATTGGCCCGGCGGATATCCCGCAGCTGGCCGCTGTAGCCCTCCTCCGCCTCCGCCGGGGCGGGCTGTGTCTCCTTTTGGTCCTGCTCCAGGTCCTCGGCCGCCTCAAAGGTGCGCACCAAGACGCCCCGGCCCAGGTCCAGGTAGGCCTCCTTACCCCAAAAGCCCTTCTGCACCATCTGCTCCAGGTCATTTTCCACCCGGCGGGTGGACACATTTGCGGCTGCAGCCAGCTGGGATATGGTCACCGTGGGCTTTTTCCCGGCGATGGCCTGATACTTGGCATAGCGGCGCAGACGGCGGCGCATCCAGTGGCTGCCCAGCAGCAGCCCCAGGCCCCCGGCGGTAATGCCCATGGGCCAAAATGTGTACTCCAAAAACGCTCTCCAGTTGCCGTACTCCAGGAAGAACAGGTTATCCCCCAACGCGTTAAACAGGATGATGGCGCCAATTACGGTCACCACAAGACCGATGTTCCGCATAACATTCGCATTGCTGTCAGAGATCTTTGGGGTACGGGTAATGCTGCTCTTGCGCTTCCTGCTCTGAGCCGCGGAGTCGCTCTTTTTCTCCGCAGCGGTGGGAGCAGCGGCAGCTGTCACGGCATCCTCCGGCTCGGCTGTAATGATCGTCTGCTGTGCGCCGGCGCGGTTTTTCTTGCGCTTGCTGCTGTCGGAAAGCTTGGCAAAAAGCACGATAAGGCCCACTGGCCACGCAAAGGCAAACAGGAGGGCAATGACAATCCACGACCACAGCTCATTGTTATCCGGTTTTTTCGGCTGTCTGGCATTTCTGCTCTCATCCATGAGTCGTTTCCTCCTGCTCAATATGACTAACTGTTGTTCGATACATTTATTTTACTCTTTTTCCCTCTCTGCGTCAAGAAACGGCTGACAATCTTTATGAGATTTGCAGGCAGCCGGGAAACCGGCCGCCTGTGCGTTGTTTGTCAAAAGGTCTCGCAGAGCTCGCGTCCGCAGACGCGAAAAATTCAGATCATTTTTCACCGCCACATGTGCGTGGGGAAAAATCCTCTCAGGCTCAAAATTATGCGCGCAGCAGACTGCGATCCCTTTGGCAGAAAAATCGAAGATTTTTCGCCAGGGGTTTTTATTTCCCCCGGCGCGTATAGATCCGGGCCAGGCCGCCCTCGGCGGTCTCCCGATAGCGCTGGTTCATATCCAGGCCCGTGTAGTACATGCTTTTCAGCACCATATCGTAGCTGATATTCCGGGTGCCGGTGAGGAAGTAGGCAATATTGGCGGAGTTGATGGCCCGCATGGCAGCCACGGCGTTGCGCTCGATACACGGCACCTGCACCAGGCCGCAGATGGGATCGCAGGTAAGGCCCAGATGATGCTCCAAAGACACCTCGGCGGCATACTCAATCTGATGGATATTATACCCGAATGCCTGGCAGGCAGCAGCCGCCGCCATGGAGCAGGCCACGCCTACCTCCGCCTGGCAGCCGCACTCCGCCCCGGATACCGAGGCGTTGCGCTTGGCCAACTCGCCGAACAGACCCGCCACACCCAAAGCGTGGGCAATGTCCATGTCGCTGAGCTTTCTCTTGTCCCGGAAATAGTACAGTACCGCCGGCAGAACCCCGCAGGAGCCGCAGGTGGGCGCCGTGACAATGGTGCCGTTATCGGCATTCTGCTCGCTGACGGCATAGGCATAGGAGCAGACCTTCTGACACTCCACCAGCTCCGGGTGCTTGGTCTCCACAATATGGTCGTGCATGTATTTGGCCTTGCGCTGAATGTGCAGGCCGCCGGGCAGCTCCCCGGTGCGGGAGAGGCCCTCCTCCACGGAGGCGGCCATCACACGCCACACACCCATGAGATAGTCCCAGATCTCGGGTCCTTCGTTCATCTCAATATACTCTACCAAATCTACATACCTGTATTGGCAGAACTGCAGGATCTCAGCAAAGGAGTTCTCCATATAAATCTCCTCGCTCTCCATCTCCTGTTCCCGGCCCTCTATGACAATGTCGCCGCCGCCAATGCTATGCACCCGGATGCGGCCCAGCTCCTCCCCGCCCCGGAGTGCAATGAGATCCATGGTGTTGGGGTGCTTTATATCCTCGGGCTCTCTCTCCGAGAAGATCACCTCTGCCGCTACGGGGGCAAGGGCCTCCCGTATGGCGCGGTCAGTGCCGTGGCCCCGGCCCGTCTTGGACAAAGAGCCATAGAGAATCGCCTGAAATTTATCTGCCTCCGAATGCTCCCCGCGGAAGATCACCGCCGCCCGGGCGGGGCCCATGGTGTGGGAGCTGGACGGTCCTGTACCAATTTTATAAATATCACGGATGGATTTCATGGCATTCACCCCTTCTTAGATTTTCAAGCGAATTATATCATAGCGGCCGAAAAAGGGCAACCCCGATCAAGCACCGAGCCCCAAACAAAAAGCTGCGGTCCACCGGCGGGCCGCAGCTTTATCATTATATTTTATAATGTATATAGCAGTTTTACATGAGGAAAATTGATTCCACTATATTGGGCTATTAAAAATTCATTACTACTCTTTCCAAAAAAATGCAAGACAAAAAATTAACGAATTATATATAAATTTTTTGTTAACATTTACCCTTGATTCTGTTAAGATTCCGTACTATAATCCGAACGTGTTTTAAAGTGAGCTTTCTATGCGAGGGGATTATGGCGGCATAATTTTCCTCGCAGTAGACTTTTCTCCTGTTTTTCAGCTATATTGGTGCATTAAATGTAATTTGCAGTAATACAGCGATACTATATGATATGTGATAGGAGGCGGATTTATGCAGACCATGACACGGGCCGAAGCGGCAGATAAGCTGATAGACCTCTACGCCGGATATTTTGATATCTCCCCTGCCCAGGAAGAGCAGGCGCCCCTGGTGGCCACCTGCGATTTCCACGCCCATTCAGAAAAATATGTGCTCAGCCGAAAGGCAAAGCTCTGGGAGGCAGGCAGCCACGAATATGTGTACCTGTTTTCTGTGCCCCATCTGACGGAGGATATTTACAACTCCTGCCGGGACTATGCCTTGGAGCATGGCATGGCTAAGGTGGAGCCGGGTCCCACCCATATGTACAGCTACATCACCACGATGTTCCTGTGTGACAGCTGCGACAAGGCAGCAAAAAAAGCTCTGCGGAAATGCCGCATCTATAAGAGCTTCAAAATGGCCTTTTGGGGGTGGATGGATTTCCACTCGGGCCTGGCGGTGCTGGAGGAAGGAAAAGCATTTTCCAACGCCAGCGGAAAAAGTGCAGCACAGCTTTTGAATAAAACGCTGTTTTGTAAAGCAAAGAAACAACTGTTAGGAAAGGAGAAAACTTTATGAATGCTGCATTGTTTTTAATCATTGGCATTGTTGTGCTGGTCATAGGCTACATTTTCTATGGCGGCTGGCTTGCCAAGAAGTGGGGCATCGATAACAGCCGTGTTACCCCTGCTCATGAACTGGAAGACGGCAAGGACTATTGTCCCGCCAAGGGCCCCGTGCTGATGGGCCATCACTTCTCTTCCATCGCCGGCGCAGGCCCCATCAACGGCCCCATCCAGGCCGCTGTGTTCGGCTGGGTGCCCGTGATGCTGTGGGTGCTCATCGGCGGTATCTTCTTCGGTGGCGTGCATGACTTCGGTGCTCTGTTCGCTTCCATTCGTCACAAGGGCCAGTCTATCGGCGAGGTCATCGGCGATGCCATCGGCCCCAAGGCTAAGAAGCTGTTTATCATTTTCTCTTATCTGACCCTGATTCTGGTGGTGGCTGCCTTCGCATCCATCGTTGCCAACACCTTCAAGGCCACTTACACGGAGACCGGCGCCATTAACTATGAGGCGTCTGCCGCCAATGCTTCCACCGCCATCATCTCCATCATGTTCATTCTGATGGCCATCATCTTCGGCTTCTTCGTATACCGTCGTAACGCCAACCTGGGTGTTGCCACCATCATTGGTGTGATCGGTATCGCCGCTTGCATGTACATCGGCCTGAACTGGCATCCCATCTACCTGAGCTACACCGTGTGGATGATCATCGTGGGTCTGTATATCGGTATTGCTTCCGTTACCCCCGTGTGGATCCTGCTGCAGCCCCGTGACTACCTCAGCTCCTTCCTGCTGTACGGTATGATTATCCTGGCTGTTGTGGGCATCATCGGCTGCCACCCCACCGTGAACATGCCCGCCTTCACCGGCTTCTATGATACCCTGGCTCCCAGCGGCACCTCCCTGGGTTATATGTTCCCCGCCCTGTTCGTGACCATTGCCTGCGGCGCTGTGTCCGGCTTCCACTCTCTGGTGGGCTCCGGCACCACTGCCAAGCAGCTGGATCAGGAAAAGGATGCCAAGCCCATCGCTTACGGCGGCATGCTCATTGAGTGCGCTCTGGCTCTGATCTCCGTGTGCGCTGTTGGCTACATCTGGGCCAAATACTCCTCCGGCGAGACTGTGACCCCCACCGTGGTGTTTGCTACCGGCCTTGCCTCCATGTTCTCCGAGGTGTTCGGCAGCGGCTGCTACAACGTGGTGTATTCCATGCTGATCCTGGCCGTTTCCGCCTTCTGCCTGACCTCCGTGGATACCGCCACCCGTCTGGCCCGTTACATGTTCCAGGAGCTCTTTACTCCTGCCGGACAGGATGTTAAGAGCCTCACCGGCTGGCGCAAGGTCATCACCAACCCCTATGTGGCAACCGCTATCACTGTAGTGGCCGGCGTTGTCCTGGGCCTGACCGGCTATGCCAAGATCTGGGCTCTGTTCGGCGCTGCCAACCAGCTGCTGGCTGCCCTGGGCCTGCTGGCTGTGTGCTGCTGGCTGGGTAAGGTTGGCCGCAACAACAAGATGTTCTACTTCCCCATGTTCTTCATGCTGATCGTCACCCTGACCTCCCTGGTGTTCACCATCAAGGCACAGGTTGCCGGTATCATCGCCGGCGGCGAAGGCGTGGTGTGGTTCTACATCCGCGGTATCATCGGCGTGCTGCTGGTGATCCTGGCCATCGACCTGGTGGTCGAGGGAGTCAAGGCTCTGTCTGCACAGAAGAAGCAGAAGGCCGCTGCCTGATTTATCGGATTCCCTTTCTATCCATTCTCCTCAAGCCGCAAAGCGGGATAGCCCTTAGGCTATTCCGCTTTGTCGTATTTATCCGGCAAGCCGCCTCAGTCTTATGTCTCTCCGGCCATATACCCGCACAGGGCCTTTTGCATTATCTCTCGAAAATCCTGAGCTGCTGTAAAAAAACAGTTGACAAAGGCAGTTAGATATGTTAAACTCACATCAGTTAGAGGCGATTAACCCTCCTGCATTTTCCTTGTATGTCCGCAAAAAAGCGGCACAACCTGTCCACAAAGGAGGGAAGCCGGAATGTCCGATGAAATGATCGTTCGCCAGTGCGCACCTACCTTGGCAGGCATCAAAACGGGCAGTCTGTTTCCCTGCCCCTACGAGTCCCGCACACAGCTCATGGATGAGATTCGCGCCATGAACCACATGCTGGTGCCCAAGGGCCTGTGCATGCTTCCTGTCCGGTGTGAGGGCGGCAGCGCACTGCTGTATGTGTACCGCCCCGGCAGGCTGCAGCAGGATCTGCAGAATGACCTGGCCCAGCGGCTTCTGCAGAAGGCCGGGTATTCCCGGGGAGGCAGCGCGCTGTGCGTGTCCCAGCTGGTGCAGCGGTTGCGGCGGCAGGATGATTTTCCTCACGAGGTAGGGCTGTTTCTCAGCTACCCGCCGGAGGATGTAGCGGGCTTCATCGCCAACAACGCCCGCCGGTGTAAATGCGCCGGCCTGTGGAAGGTCTACGGGGATGAAAAAAGAGCCCGCAGAATGTTTCACGCCTTTAAAGCCTGTACGGCAGACTACTGCCGCCATCTGCGCTCCGGGCGATCCCTGGAGGAGCTTGTGGTGGCTGTCTGAATAAAAACACGGAAAGGAGTTTTTTCCATGCTGCAATGGCTATCTTCCAACCTATCCACCATTGTCATTTCCCTTCTCTTACTTGCTGTAGTCTTTCTCATTGTTCGCTATCTGATCCGCCAGCACAAGCAGGGAAAACACTCCTGCGGCGGCAACTGCGGCGCCTGCGGAGGCTGCACGCATTGCCACGGCAAGACCTGAAAACGGAAAACTGCGGAGCGGGCTGCTCCGCAGTTTTCTGCTTTTCACCCATCCAATGCGGCCATTGAGTACCCGTCTGTGTCGTTTTAGCACTCACCGTACACGAGTGCTAAAATTCATATTCTGTTCACAGAAATTGCTGGATTTGTTCACACCTCCGGCATAGAATCATAATTGTTCCAAGGGGAACAGAAAAGATAAATCCAATCAGTTTATATAGGAGGTCTTTATCATGTTGAATCGCAATCATGCACTGAGCGTATTTGATCCGTTCCGTGAGATGGAGAAGATCGAGAAGCACTTCTTCGATGAGCCGTGGGGCAACTTCAGCCGGACCTTCGCCGACTCCTTCCGCACTGACGTCACCGATGAGGGCGACCACTTCAAGATCACGGCCGATCTGCCGGGCTTTGAAAAGGAGAACATCCACCTGGATCTGTATGACGATGCTCTGACCATTTCCGCCGAGCGTCATTCCGACCACGAGGACAAGGATAAGCGCGAAAAGTATCTGTGCTGCGAGCGCAGCTACGGCGCTTACAGCCGCACCTTCAATGTCACCGGCATTGATACTTCCGCCATCAAAGCCAAGTACGACAAGGGTGTGCTGGAGCTGATCCTGCCCAAGGCCGCCAAGGAGGAGAAATCCGCCAAGCGCTTGGAAATCGAGTGATCTTTACTGCCAAAAAATCCTTCGGATTTTTTGGCAAAGGGCTTGCAGTCTGCTGCGCGCATAATTTTGGGCCCATGGCCCAAAATTCCACACTGGCAGCCTGAGAGGAATTTTTCCCCACGCACATGTCGCGGTGAAAAATGATTAAACGGCTTTGCCGCCTGCGGGCGGCAAACTCTGCAAGGCTCAAAAACAAAATCCGCCGCAGGCAATGCCTGCGGCGGATTTTTTATGCGGTCAGCCCTTTTTATGCTCAGCAAAGTAATCCCGAAGGATGGTCAGGCTTTCCTCCCGCAGCACGCCGGCTGTGACCTGCGGCTGCCAAAAGGAGTTTTCAAACACCATGGCCGAGCAGCTGCAGCCCTTGTTGCCCAGCAAGGTCTCCAAATCGTCATTGCTTGCGCCGTACACAAGCCGTCCAAGCTTCACCCAGACCATAGCGCCGCTGCACATGAAGCACGGCTCGCAGCTGGCGTACATGGTGTACTCCCGCAGGTCGGTAATGCCTGTCTGGGCGCAGAATTCTCGGATCAGGCCCGCCTCGCCATGAAATGTTGGATCGTGGCGGGTATAGATCTGATTCTCATTGGTAAAGATGATCTCCCCGTCCTTCACCAGTACCGCGCCAAAGGGCTCATTGCCGTGGGCCACAGCGGCAGCGGCCAGCGCAATGGCTTTTTTCATGAAATATTCGTCATTCATAGTGTTGTATCCCCCTTATATTTTCCCCAGCTCCGGAAACGGCGTCACGGGGCGCTGCACCCCACTGTGTGTCCCGATGATTTTCTCCATGCAGGCCACGTTATACCACCGCCCGAACTTATAGCCGCACCGGTGGTACAGACCCGCCTGCTCAAAGCCCAGATGCCGGTGAAAATCCAGGCTGTTGCTTGTCAGGTATTCATCCTCCTTCTCCTCCTCCGGGCAGGCCACTACAGCGTACATGTTCAAAATACCCATCTGTCCCAGGGCCCTCTCCAGGGCCTGGTAAAGGGCCCGGCCCATGCCGCACTTTGTCGCCCCCCTGCGCAGATAGATGGTGGTCTCGCAGCACCAATCATAGGCCGCCCGGGCGTAAAACGTCCCAGCATAGGCATAGCCCAGGATCCGGCCGTCCTGCCGCAGCACCAGGTAGGGAAAGCGGCCCAGGGTATTCTCGATCCGCCGGCGGAACTCCGCCGCCGTGGGGGTCTCATACTCAAAGGTGATGGCCGTATTCTGCACATAGTAGTCGTAGATGGCCACCAGCTCCTCGGCGTCCTCCGGCACTGTGCTTTCAATGGTAAAGGCACGGTTTTCTTTCATAGCTCTATCTCCTCCAGATCCTCCGGCACATAGAGCCTGCCATGAAAGAATTCGCGGCCTTCCTGAGTATACAGGGCTTTGCGGTCCCGGATATTTTTATCCTCCGTGTGGTACAGCACCAGGTTCTTCACCCCCATGGATTGGGCCAGGCGGCAGGCATCTGCCACGGTGGAGTGATGCTTTTCATAGGGGCGGAACACATCCGCCTGGGAGGACAGGCAAAATGCCTCGTGCAGCAGCCAATCACTGCCCCGGACGTACCTCTCCTCGCAGTCGTGGTAGGGTTCATCTCCGCAGCAGGTAAGCCGTTTTCCCTCGCCCAATTCCACGGAAAAGCCAAACTGCCGGTCCTTGGTAGAGCCAATGTCGAAGAAGGTGACGGGCCTGCCTAGGATCCTTTGCTGCTCGCCGTCCTCCACGGCCACCAAATGCAGCCGCAGGCCTATAAACTGAGTCTGCTTTTCATGCAGGAGCTTGCCGGCCATATCCTCCAGCAGCCCGATGACCTCCCTATGGCCATAGATCACCGCATCGCCCTCATACTCGCCCCGGGCCATCCCCTGGCAGATGAGACGCATCATCCAGAGAATGCCTAAAATATGGTCCATATGCTTATGGGTGGCGAAAACAGTGCGGATCTGCCGCCAATCTATATCCGCCTGCTTCAGCCGCAGCAAAAGGGTGTTTCCGCCGCCCCCGTCCACCAGGAAATACCGCCCGCCCTCCTGCAGGACAAAGCAGGTATTATAGCACGCCGTAACCACGGCGTTGCCGGTTCCCAGCATAGTAAGTTTCATGTTGTTTTCACTCCTTTTCTGCAGGGGGTTTCCCCCCGCCTTCATGGTGTAAGCGCCGCAAAAATGCAATTCCCCGCCGCTCTGCATTTATTCGCCGGAATCCCGCCCGTCACAGTGCCTCGAAATGATATCTGGGCTGGCCAACACTTTTTCTGCCGTACTCGATGGCTTCCGCCGGGCAGTAGCAAATGCAGGCCATGCAGTGGGTGCAGCGGTCTCCCCAAACCGGCTTACCGACCCGCAGGGTGATGTTGTTCATGGGACAGAGCTTGGCGCACCGGCCGCACCCGGTGCAGCCGTCCCCGACCCGGAAGGCCTTCGCCTTGACAAAGAACGAGTAGAACGCCGGATTCACCGGGCCGCTCATGAAGCGGTCATAGAGATTATTCCGGGTGGGGGCAAAGGCCCGCCCCGCCCGGACGGCGGCGATGGCCGCATCAATGGCCGGTTCGGCCCGGGACACAATCTGCCGAGCTTCCTCCACCTCGGGTGCGTGAAACATGGCGATATAATTCTCCGGCATAACGATCTGCACCGTTCCCATGCAGGCCAGGCCCTTAGCCTGGCAAAGGGCCCGGTTATACCCGGCGGCGCTGCCAATCTCGCTGCCGCAGGTCATGACAAACCACACCCGCTTTGCTCCGGCCATCTGGGTTTTCAGCAGCCAGTCCCGCACCAGGCGGGGAATCCGCCATGCGTAGGTGGGTGTAACCATCACCAAATCCTCCCCGGTCTCCACCGGAGAGGTGTCCTCAGCCTTGATGCGCTCATTCAAATCCAGCAGCTGGTCGTCCAGCTCCGCCGCCATGCGCTTTGCCACATGCCGGCTGTTGCCGGTGCCGGAAAAATACAGGATCATATGGTCTCCTCCTCTTATCCGTTGTTTGTCACTCATACATGGCCAGCACTTCCGCCGCATGGGCCCGCATTGCCTGGACCACATGGTCCGGGCCCATGATCCGTGACAGACTGCCGAAGCCGCTGATCCACGCGAAAAACTGCGGGCTCACCTCCACCTGTGCGGTCACGGTGAAGCAACTCTCCCCGTCCGGGATGAGCATCGTCTCCCGGCCCAGCCGGTCTAAAACGGCGCCCACCAGCTGATTATCAAACCGCATCCGCACCCGCTCCTCCCGGCCGCTGAACATGCCGAAAACCTTTTTGGCGTATTCCGCCATATCCAGGGCAGCAAAGCTCTCCTGGCCGTCCCGGGCCTCGTCCAGGATGCCGATGTCCAGCATCTTATCCACCCGGAAATGCTTAATTATACCGGCCTCGGAATCGTAGGCCACCAGGTAATAGTTCTCATCGTCCCAGGTAAGGGCAAAGGGACTGACGACATAATAGCCGCCATCTCTGCGGAACCGGCGCTCCTTGCTGACCGTGTAGTCAAAATAGCGGAATCTGATCCTGCGGTCCCGGGCGATACCCGTATGGATCTCATCCACGTTGTAGTAGATGGACTCGTTCATGGTCTTGATGCGGTTTTTCACATAGACCTGCCGGGAGAGGAGCTGAGCCTCGTAAACGCTGGCCAGGCTCTCGATTTTGCGGATAAGGGCCAGTGTCTTTTTGTAGGTGATGAATTTAGAGGATTGGACGCTGTCCACCAGCAGCTTCAGCTCCGGCAGCTCAAATTCCCGGCTGCCCACATAATAGCCGCTCTGCCGGCCGATCTTCACCTGGATGATATCCAGGCCAAAGCGGCGCAGAGCCTCTACGTCGTCATAGATGCTCTTGCGTTCAGCCGGGATCCCCTCCCCGCTGAGGAAATCTATTATCTGCTGCACCGTCACCGGGTGCGCCTCGTCAGAGCTGCGCAGCAAATAGCGCATAACATAGAGCAGCTTCAGCTTTTGGGATGACTCTCGCGGCATATGCTCTCCCCCTCCATTCCTTCCGCCGCTTATTATACCGCACGGCCGCTGCACTGTAAATAAAAATTCAACCGGCCGGATAGGTCAAAAAGCCGGGCAGCCGGTGTTCGCTCCGGCTGTCCGGCTTTTCCGGGTGTGATTTCCCTCCCCGGTTCGGCGGAAAATCTGCCCGCTCACAGGGTCAGTCGCCCCATCTCCATGCCGTCCACTGTGAAGGAAAACAGCGTTTCCTTGGGCACGGCGGCAAAATAACCGCTGCGCCGGTATACCTCGGCATAGTTCTTTTCGATGAGCTCCAGGGTGTTCTTCATCTGCATCATGGCCGCCACCTCATGCTTGCAGCTCCCGCCGCAGAAGCATGAACAGGTCAGGCCGCTGACCTCGCCGCCGCAGTAAGTGAAGTTCACCTCATAGGCCCGGCTCCCCTCCACAATAGCCCGGCCCTTGGTCCCGTCCACACAGAGATACCGGACCATATCCTTCACAAAGTATGCAAGCCCCCGCTCCACCGCCGGGTTGGGCGCCTTCATTGCTTTCAGATCACTGAGGGGGAAGGAGGTCTCATCCTGCCCGCTGGCGTACTCGTCCTCGGGCTTGTCGGGAGCCATGAACCAGAGCGCCGCCTTTTCCGCGGGGATGGCCGCCCGGTCAAAGGTGACAAAGTGGGACCCGGCCACATAAAACTCCCCGTGGACCGCAGTATCCGCTACGGCGATGACACGTTTGTAATCGGCAAGCTTGATGCGGAAATTGTAGCTGACCTCCACCACCCGGCCGCGCACGCCCTCCAGCTTGCCCTCCACATAGACCAGGTCTCCCTCATGAAGGTCGAAGCGATCATTGTAATACGTCCAGGACCTGTCCCGGCTCTCGAAATACACCTGCACCACAGACGGATGGGGCGCATCCGTGTGCTGCCGCGCCTGGTACGCAGATTCTTCACACCGCGTCCGCTTATGATCCGCAGTAAAACCGATCTTAAATGCCATTGCCTATCCCTCCTGTTTTCTCCTTGGTCTGTAATTTTTGTTTCTACAGTTATTTTACAGAGTCATCTGTCCCATAAACCGGACTTGATATAAGAAAAAGCGCCCTCTGCGAAAAAATCACAGAGGGTGCCTTTGTCAGATCTTATTGGGGCCGGATCACCGTACAAAGTGCGTATGTATGCGTTCTTCTTTTTTCGGCAGGCCGAACTTTTCCTTGCCCAGGGCAATACTCTTCATAAGGAAGGTCATGTTTCGGGCCAGAGTCCGCATGGTCTGCCTGCCCTCCCCATCCTCCAGGGCATCTCCCGGCTCAAGGCCGTGAATGGAGTTCCAATACTGGCTGGACGCCACCGGCATGCCGTTGATGGTGAAATACTTGTTCAGCTCGTCAAAGGTGGCCGAGCAGCCGCCGCGGCGGGCGCACACCACGCTTGCGCCGACCTTCATGGTCTTGTCAAAGCCGGTGCTGTAAAAAAGGCGGTCCAGCACGGCGATGAGGGTGGCGTTGGCAGAGGCAAAATACACAGGACTTGCGACAACAAAGCCATCCGCCTCCTTCAGCTTGCCGGCCAGCTCATTGACCACATCGTCAACCACGCACTTACCCGTCACCTTGCACCGGCCGCAGGCGCTGCAGCCCCGAACCGGCTGATTGCCAACCTGTACCAGCTCCGTCTCCACGCCTTCCTCAGCAAAGACGCTGCACATTTCCTCCAGCGCCGCGGCGGTGTTGCCGTTGACCCTGGGACTTCCGTTGAGCATCAAAACCTTCATGGGATGTTTTCCTTCCTTTCAGACGTATTTGCCGCAGCCGCAGAGCGCAGGCTTTCCCGCTGCATAGGTTGCCTTAAATATCGGAAACCTGAGCAAATTCCGCATCGGCCGCATCGTCATGGGTGACCTTGCGGATCATATTCAAAAAACCGTCCGAAAGGTCACTGGCAAAAAACTTGCGAACTCCGGCGGCATCCTGCGGGGCGCAGAGATCATTCTCTTTAAGCACGCGAATGACCTCCTCCACCACGATTCTTGATGGATTTACGAAATTCACCGTCGGATAAAGCTCTCCGATGGTCTCTTGAATAAAGGGATAGTGTGTACAGCCCAGAACCAGGTTCTCCACCGAATTGGTCTCAATGAAGCTGTCCAGATAGTAGTGGGCAACGGTCTCGATCACCTTTCCCTCCCAAAATCCGTTTTCGATCAGCGGCACAAAAACCGGGCATGCTTTGGAGCAGGAATCGATCCCGCGGGCCTGCAGCTGGCGCTTATAAACGCCGCTTTTGATGGTGGCGTGGGTCGCGATTATCCCCACATTCTTCAGCCTATTTTCGGCAATGTGCTGCACGGTCGGCTCGATGATACTGATGATGGGGATGGACGGAAATTTCTCGCGGAGGATATCCGTACACAAGGCGCTGACGGTATTGCAGGCGATGAGGATCATCTTCACATCCTGGTGCGCCAGAAACTCCACAATCTGGATAGCAAACCGTATGATTGTGTCCCGGGCCTTGTCGCCATACGGCGTTCGGGCTGTGTCGCCGAAATAAACCACATTTTCGTTAGGCATCCGCTTACAGATTGTCTTTATACAGCTTAGGCCTCCCAATCCGGAATCAAATACGCCAATAGGGCGTGTATCGGACATCGCTATTCCCCCCTCCATCAAGTTTTATGCTTATTCATCTGTCTGGTTTTCCGCAGATGCCGCTCCTAAGCGTTCCTATTTCTTAGGAGCCAAACGAGCTTGCCGCATTATATTCTTTACCATGAATCTTTAACGCAATGTACAGCATTTTTTCTACGATATTATATCCCGTGCCGTGGGAAATGTCAATGAAGCAGCGTCTTTATTTGCGTCGGATGCCCTGGGATTTCCTTCAGCAGGCCGCTCCACAGGGTTCAGGCAAAAGAAAGCGCAGGAGCAGCCTTCTATCCCTTGTCGATCCGCGATTTTTGGTAGACAATCGGAGTGCCGGATGTTAAAATGTTCTCAAAGCAGTACTTTGGGAGGTGACACTATGCCTCTTATCATCGTTCGCAATGACATCACGAAAATGCCCGTGGACGCCATTGTCAACGCAGCCAAGGAGTCCCTGCTGGGCGGAGGCGGGGTGGATGGGTGCATCCACCGGGCGGCGGGGCCGGAGCTGCTGGCCGAGTGCCGACGGCTTGGCGGCTGCAAAACCGGCGACGCCAAGATCACAAAAGCCTACCTCCTCCCCTGCCGGTATGTGATTCACACTGTGGGGCCTGTGTGGCGAGGCGGCGGGCATGGCGAGCGGGAGCAGCTGGCCTCCTGCTATCGGACGAGCCTGGCGCTGGCCCAGGCGCACAACTGCGAAACGGTGGCGTTCCCGCTGATCTCCTCCGGCATCTTCGGCTACCCCAAGGATCAGGCGCTGCGGGTGGCGGTGGACACCATCGGCGAGTTCCTGCTGGGCAGCGACATGACGGTCTACCTGGTCATTTTCGACCGCGCGGCCTATCAGATCAGCGGCAAGCTGTTCACCGATATCGCCGAGTACATCGATGACCACTATGTGGACGCCCACACCGACACTCGCCGGGAGCGTCTGTGCGGGAGCTTTGACCTGCAAAGCCAGCCGCTGAGCGTCTACGAAGATGCCGCACCGCAGTACGCCTCCGCTTCCGTGGCCTCAGGCACCCTGGGCGATCTGCTGGCGCATCTGGACGCCGGATTCTCTGAGACCCTGCTGAAGCTCATTGACCGCAGCGGCAAAAAGGATTCTGAAATCTACAAAAAGGCCAATGTGGACCGCAAGCTGTTCTCCAAAATCCGCAACAATCCGGGCTACCAGCCCTCCAAGTCCACGGCCATTGCCTTTGCCATCGCCCTGGAGCTGAGCCTGGACGAGACCCGTGACCTCATCGCCCGGGCGGGCTATGCCCTCAGTGCCAGCAGCAAATTCGATGTGATCATCGAGTATTTTATCGGGCGGAAAAAGTATGATATTTTTGAAATCAACGAGGCGCTGTTTGCCTTTGATCAGAGCCTGTTGGGGGCGTGAGGAAAATATATTTTTATAACGAGGAGCGTAACACCATGACTTTTATCTGCTACCCCAAATGCACCACCTGCCAGAAGGCGCAGAAGTGGCTGGACGAGAACGGCATTTCTTATACATTCCGAGACATCAAAATGGAAAATCCAACTTATGAGGAGCTGTCTGCGTGGCATCGGCGCAGCGGGCTGCCGCTCAAGAAATTCTTCAACACCAGCGGTCTCCTCTATAAGTCCATGGCGCTGAAGGATAAACTCCCCACTATGAGCGAGGACGAGATGCTGACGCTCCTCGCCACAGATGGCATGCTGGTCAAGCGCCCGCTGCTGGTGGGCAATGACTTCGTGCTGGTGGGCTTCAAAGAAGCCGAGTGGGAGAGCCATCTAAAAAAATAACGAAGAGGTGAAACACCATGGATGTGCAACGAGCGAAAGAACTGCTAACCATTTTAGCAGACGGCACTGACCCTTTGACCGGCGAGGTCTTGCCGGACGACCATGTATGCAACAAAGGCGAGATCGTTCGCGCACTGAACTGCGCCGTGGAAGCACTTTCTCGCAAGCGGGAAAAGCCGCTGCCGGAGAACAACGGAAAGCCGTGGACAGAGGAACTGGATCAAGAGTTGTGTCGTTTGTTCGACGAGGGTATGAAGAAGAAAGACCTCTGCGCACACTTTGGCCGCACGCCCGGCGCAATCGAGTCCCGCCTGCAGCGGCTGGGGAAAATGTAAAAATGTCGTCCCACAGGCGACCAAACCCTCCTTCGGCTGCGCTACAATGGGAGCGCAATCAAACGAAGGAGGGTTTTCATTATGACAGAATTGGTTTTCATCCTGGATCGCAGCGGCTCCATGGCAGGGCTGGAGGCGGACACCATCGGCGGCTTCAACTCCATGATCGCGAGGCAAAAACAGGAGGCGGGCGAGGCCCTGGTCTCCACGGTGCTGTTTGACAATGAGAGCGTGGTCATCCACGACCGCCTGCCCCTTGCCAAGGTGCCGCTCATGACGAAAAAGGAGTATTTCACCCGGGGCTGCACGGCGCTGCTGGACGCCGTAGGCGGGGCCATCCACCACATCGGGAACATCCACAAGTACGCCCGCCGGGAGGATGTGCCGGAAAAGACCCTGTTCGTCATCACCACCGACGGCTATGAAAACGCCAGCCGCCGCTATAACTACGAGACGGTGCGGCGCATGATCGAGCGTCAGAAGGAAAAATACGGCTGGGAGTTTTTGTTCCTGGGCGCCAACATCGATGCAGCCAAGGAGGCAGCCCGCTTTGGTATTGACGCCGACCGGGCAGTGAACTACAAGTGCGACGAGGAGGGCACGGCGCTGAACTATGAGGTCATCAGCGCCGCCGTGTGCAGCGTTCGATCGGCCCAACCTCTCAGCGCCGACTGGAAACGCCGTATTGATGAGGATGTGAAGAAAAGGGGTAGATAATTTCAGGCAACTTCAAGCCACCACACAGCTCAATTTCTGCCACGCTATAAGCATAGAATAGGCGCTGCCCCCGGTCAAAGGAATGACCGGGGGCAGCGCTTTATTTTTTCTTTTCCGCCTCACAGCGCCTTCAGCTTCCGGCAATATTCCGACTCCGCCATCTCTCCTGCCTGAAACGCTGCGCGCAGCTCCTCCGCCACGGCGACGATGTGATTCCATTCATCGGTGGAGATGGTGCCCCGCTGCTTCCGGCCCTTTAGGCGGTTATAGGTGCGGGCATACTCCTTGGCGGCGGCCTCCCGCAGTTTCCGTTTCGCCGTCTCATGGGCGCCCACGCTGCGGCAGGTCTTGCTGTGCTGGCCGAGGATGGGGCGGTCGCAATATTGGGTGTTATACCCGCCCACGGCCACGAACCAGTGTCCGCAATTCTTGCACCTACGGGGCAGATTCCCTGCGGCAATCCCCCTCGTCAAGTCCAAGTAGAAAAAAGCAATCAAGTCGTCAAAAGTGGAGCGCTCCGCCATCTTCGGCTTCCCGGTTTTCTCGTCCCGGTACGGGATAAAGGATATGTGCGCCGGAAAATCAAAGCGGAATGACGCCACAGGCGGGTCGTAGAACGGGTCGGATTCCTCGTCCATATCCGCCAGCTTTGCCTTCCCGATCCCATCCTTGAAGCGGCCATAGGCGTCGATATAGTTCTCCCGCTTGCAGGAGGGCAAGCCCTCAAAATACGCCGACAGCATCCACTGGGTGTTGCGCCGGAAGTCGCTCAAGTCCTGGCCGATCCGGCTGAGCCGGGCTATCCAGTGCGCATAGTCGTCGTGGGCCTGCGTCCCCCGGGTCATCATCTCGTCCCACATCTCCCGGCAGTCCTCGTCGCTGGTGAAGCAGGACGGCGCATCCTCTCGCCGCAAAAGAAGCTCATACAGCGGCAGCTTCCGCAGCAGATGCCACAGCCGCCGAAACGCCTCGTTGGCGATCCCGGCGCTGGACGGGTCCCGGGCGGCGAAAAACATCTGCGCCTCGGCAGCAAATTCCTTGGCCGCAGCGCCTATATCCAGGGTGAGCTGCCCCGACACCTCCAGCGCCTCCGCCGCAAAATACCCCAGCGGGTACTCCTCCCCCGCCACGATCACGCCCGCCGCTGTAAAGTCGGCGGAAAAGAAATCCACTGCGTCATGGCTCATCCGAAACATAGTTGCCCCTCCATACCCGATTGATTTTTTGCGTGCGTGCCGATATTTCTGAAACGCCTTGCAAATGAAGTTTTATCTGTTATACTCATAATACCCGATAAGAGAAGCATTGTCAATCGGGTATATTCCATCTATGAAAGGGGGGCAGCCCATCCACCATTCCATCCAAAAAGAAAGCCGCCGAACTGCGGCAACAGTCCGGCGGCACGCCGCGCTTCGGAAAACGCAGACGCCATCTGCCACAAGTCTAACAGAGAGGCCTCCGAAACGCAAGTTCTTTTTCTCTGAATTTGAAATAAGGAGTGTTTTATGAAACGATCCGACTACACCGACTACGACCAACTTCCGCTGTTCCTCAACGCAGAAATGGCGGCCAAGCTCCTGGGGATCTCCCTCTCCAGCGCCTACGAACTCATGCACGAAGAGGGCTTCCCGGCCCTGCGCATCGGCAATCGCATCGTCGTCCCCAAGGAAAAGTTCTGCCGCTGGGTGGACCGGCAGACGGGAGGTGCCCGATGAAGCGCACCCTGCCGTGGCAGACGCCCGCCCGAAACTACTACCCCCTGCCGAAAGTTCTTTGCCGGCTGGGCCTGTCCCCCGGCGAAATTGCTGTGTACTCGTTTCTCATGTACTGCGAAAACCGCACCACCTACCAGTGCTACCCCAGCTACCGCACCATCGGCGAGGCCGTGGGCATGAGCCGCAACACGGTTGCGAAATATGTCCGTCAGCTGGAGGAAAAGGGGCTCATCCGCACGGAGCGCACCACCGTCACGCTGAAAGATGGCCGCAGGCGAAACGGCTCTCTGCTCTACACGATCCTCCCGCCGGAGCAGGCCGTGGAGCAGTTCAACCGGCGGCAGCTGGCCAAAGCGGAAGCCGCCGCCGAGCGCCGCCGCATACAAGATACGCTGGCCAAACAGGCCGCAGAAGCCCCGCGTTCGCCCCTGTGAGCCGCTGTGTGGCCTCACCGGAACGAAAGCGGGTGAAGATAGCACCCCCGGGGCTTTTGAGCGGTTTCGGACCGATTTTCGGTGCGCCGAAATCGGGGCAGGAGAAAGGCATTGGCGCTTTTCCGCACCTATGCCGTTCACGGCAGCCCGCAGTGCGGGCTGCCACGGGGGTTTGCGGGATTTTGAGATTGACGCTGATTTAGGGGCTCCCAATATGCTTTGGCGCTATTCTTTGGAAAAATGCCCGTTTACCCCGTGTTTTCAAGGGTTTTGGGCGGCGCAGACATACGAAAAAGGAGGAATTTTTAATGGACAACAACGGAAAAAGCCGACACTCCGTGTGGCTGTCAGACGAAGTGTGGCAGGAAGTGGACGCATTTTACAAGCTGGATAATTGCCCCACCCGCAATGAGTTTGTGGAGAAGGCCCTGCGGCAATATTGTGGCCGCCTGCACGCCGAACGGTCGGTCGCATACCTGCCCCGTGCGCTGCAGGAGATGCTGGAGGGCACACTGGGCGTGTTCGGCGACAGGCTGGGTAAGCTGCTGTTCAAGCTGGTGGTGGAGCACAACATGACCAACCACCTGCTGGGCGGCGACATAGACATGACCCGGGACGAGTACAACAAAATGCGTGGCAGCAGCGTCCGGGAGGTGGCATCCACCCACGGCAGCATCTCCTTTCGGGATGTGCTGCTGTTCCATCGGGAGGAGTAAGCGGTGCAAGATCTGCCACGCCGTAAGCAAAGAAAAGGGAAATCTTTCAGTAGCTTTCCCCCGCAGCTTGTGGTATGTTGTGTTGCTGCAAGGAGGTGACCTTAATGGCAAAACGAAGACCGGCCGGTGACGGCATGGTGCGAAGGCGTGACGACGGACGCTGGGAGGGTCGCATCGTCATCGGCCACAAAGAAAACGGCGAGCCGCTGTTCCGTCATGTGTATGCCAAGACGCAAAAGGCACTGCTGGACAAGCTCCACCAGAACATCGAGTGCTACCGTGATGTGGAGCTGACCGAGGACAGCCGCATGACGCTGGGCAAATGGCTGGATCGCTGGCTCGCAGAGTACAAGGCGGGCACAGTGCGTCCCAGTACGCTCGAGGGCTACCGCCGCTACATCGAATACTATATCAAGCCGCAGCTGGGCGACAAGCAGATCTCCCTCCTCTCCCAGCAGGACATCCAGCGGATGTACCGCCGCCTAAAAACGGAGGGCCGCATCCACGATCATCCCGAAATGAACCACCAGCTTTCCGACTCCATGGTTCGCCACATCCATTCCACGCTCCACGCCGCGCTGAAAGATGCGGTGCAGGCACACGTCATTCCCAGAAATCCCACCGAGGGGACAACGGCGCCCAAACCCAACCACAAGCCCAAGCGCATTCTGACCGGCGAGGAGCTGGACGCCTTTCTCGCGGTGGTGGAGCAGGACGAGGTGTGGCGGGACTTCTTTCAGACGGAGCTGATGACCGGCCTGCGCCGCGGCGAGATCTGCGGTCTGCAGTGGAGCGACTTCGATGGGAATGCTGGGACGCTGAAGGTGTGCCGCACCCTCCACAGCCAGCGGAAGGGCGAGTACACCGTTGGTGAGACAAAGACCAATCAAGGTATGCGCACCATCATCCTGCCGCACAGCGTGACTGAAATCCTGCGGCGGCGCAAAGAGGATGCCATCAGTCAATGGATATTCCCTGACCCGGTGAAGCCGGAAGACCCCGTCGATCCCAATGCGGCTTATCGCCGCATGAAAACGCTCCTCCAGCGGGCAGGACTCCCCAGCATCCGTTTCCACGATCTGCGTCACACATTCGCCACCCACGCCCTCACCAGTGGTGTGGACGCCAAAACCCTGTCCGGTATCCTGGGCCACACCAACGCCTCCTTCACGCTGGATACCTACACCCATGTCACCTCAGATATGCAAAAGCAGGCTTGCGGCATCGTGGGCGGCTTCATGGAGGACATCTTCGGAAAGGAGTTGAAACCGTGGCAAGAAAACGAAAAGCCGGAGACGGGACCGTAAGACAGCGCAAGGATGGTCGGTGGGAGGGGCGCATCGTCATCGGCTACGATGATAACGGCTACCCCAAGACGAAAAATGTTCTCGCTAAAACGAAGAAGGAGTGCCTTGAAAAACTCCAAAAGCTCAAGGAGGAATGCGGCGGGCTGAAGCCCGAAGAAGTGCGGTCTGAGATGCCCTTCGGGGACTGGCTGACCTACTGGTACGAGAATCACTCCAAGCCTAAGATCCGCCCAACTACGCAGGAGACCTATGAGAGCCGCATCCGCCTGCACATCATCCCGGAGATTGGGGACATCCCGCTGAATAAACTGACGCAGAACGACCTGCAGCAGTTCTACGGTCGACTCAAGAAAAGCGGCCGGAAGCGGTTCACCGACAAGTACGGCGAAGGGCTGTCCGACCGAATGGTGCGTATGTGTCACGCCACCTGCCGCTCCGCATTGGAGAAGGCGGTGCAGGATGGGCTGATTCGCGTGAACCCGGCTATCGGCTGCAAGCTGCCGCCCAAGAAAGCGCGGGAGATGCAGGTGCTGACGCGGGAGGAACTTCAAAGGTTCCTCATTCAGGCGAAGTTCGAGGGCTACTACGAAGTCTTCCTTCTGGACTTAGCCACCGGCCTGCGCCGGGATGAGCTGATGGCACTGCAATGGGACGACCTGAACTTCAAAACCGGCGTGCTGAATGTGAACAAACAGGTCTACGATGTGCGGGGCCAGCTTCAGATCAGCACACCCAAGACGAAGAACTCCATCCGAAAGATCGTTCTGCCGCCTGCGGTGGTGGCAGTGCTGCAGGAGTATAAGAAAACAGTGGACTCCCGCTGGATGTTCCCATCGCCTGTCAAGGAGGACTGTCCCATTACACCCGGCGTGGTGCGGCGCAGATTGCAGCTCATCTTGGAACACGCTGGGTGCAAGCATGTTCGATTTCATGATCTGCGTCATACATTCGCAACGCTGGCACTGGAAAACGGCATGGATGTGAAAACCCTCTCCGCTATGCTGGGGCATGTGTCGGCGGCCACCACGCTGGACATCTACACCCACATTACCGATGATATGCAGCGGGCAGCCGCCGAAAATATTGACCGCGGCATCGGCAAGGCAGCACCACAGGAGGACGCTTCAGAGCCGGGGCAGGATACTGCCCCGGCCCAGGCGGAAAAGCCGCGTATGACCGATTTCAAGCCCTATGTGGGCCGCAAGCGCAGGTCCGGTACTGGCTGCGTCAGCGAGATCAACGACCACCTCTTCGAGGGGCGCTACTCACCCAAATGGCCCGACGGCAAAAAGCACGCCCGTAATGTCTACGCCCATACCCGCGAGGAGTGCGAGGAGAAGCTGAAGACACTGATCGTGGAGATGAAAGCGGAAATTGCGGAAGCGCAGCGACTGATGGATTTGGGCGAGGGCGATGGGCGGCCGTTGAAAAGATAATAAAAAGAAGTTGACCTCCCTGAGTACCAAGCAAATGGTACTCAGGGAGGTCAACTCAAAAATATAATCTATAAATATGTTTGCAGTTATGCATTAAAGTTGAAAATGCTTTTGGGTAACAATGTACAACTTGGGAATAAGTGCTCGGGCCTCAATACCGTTCGTACTATCTAATAAGAGCTGATTAAACTGTTCTGCATTCAACCGAGACAACACATAAGAACCATCTTCCGCTTGGTATAGCCGATATCTCAAGTAGAAGAAGACTGGGCAAAGATGTATCCAATCGGCTTGGAGGACTATAAATCCAGCAAACAAATAAATGAGCAAAGAGATTAGCCACCCATACCAATCTATTCCTATAGTCAACAAAGAGAATATAAAGGGGATAAAAAAGGAGGCCATTTCGCCAGTACAATTTTTGATAATCTTTACACAAATGCGCTCGTTGGCGTTTAACTTTCGAATCTTCTGTAGAACTGGAACGGAAAGTAAGAAAAGCACAGATAGAGTGATGATGGCTGGCGTATTAAGTGTATAATTGAGTGATATTTTCTGCAGTAATGACTCGGCCTCCTCTTGTGGAGAAAGAAGTAGCCGAATTGCGAGAATGATATATGCCGGAGAATACGATGCAGCATATATTAGCCACTTCGAAAATTTACTTAGCATTTAAATCTCACCTTCTACCATAGCGACACCGGTTCGATTGGCCAGTAGAGACTTAAAATAGGAATCAGAAAGAAGGTTTACTATATGAAACAACTGCGAGCGTTCCCGATATATTAGTTTTCCGTCTGTATCAAATTCAATATCCAGCCCCAGTTCGTTCACGATTTCTGGTACACGATCATAATTATCAAAAAACATAGGGAGACGTTCTTTTGTCATAATTGAGGTAAAACGCTTCATAATTCGTATGTCACTGCAACAATCGGCAGTAAACTGTTCGATGTTACTAAGAATTCCTTTACTTAAAATCTCACCAAGAGCTTCATGCGTTTTCCTTAAAAATTCATCTCTGTAATTAAAGATGCGTTCTAAGGAGATATGGTTGAATAAATACAGCGAGCCATCAAATGCAACAATATCTGTGAATTCATCAATCCCTAAGAAATCACTTTCAATTACATTTAACTCATTATCGACAATTCTTGTCAATATACCGCTCCGCAATTTCTTTAATTTTTGAAATTGTCTAAACAGATAGAGTTCTTTCCTGTTGTAGATTATTCGAATGCAGTAGAAACCAATTTTATCGACTTTTAGCGAACTCATATCCCGAAAAAGGTTCTCAGGCTGCAGGCTTTCTTTAAATGAATCAAACATGGGAATTTCGGTTAGTGATAACTTTTCGAGCAAACCATCCAAAACTCCAACAGGATTATATTCTACAATTTGATATGAAGCTAATTGATTCTCTATATTTGGAAGCACTGTTCTAAGAATATCATTTTGCACCTGAGGAGAAACACTGGGCTGATGAGTAGAATATTTTGAGATATCATTGCTCGTAATTCTTCGGGAAAAGAACACGCTTATACAATTTTCTGGCTGTTCAGATTTAAATGCATTAATAAACAATTTGAGTTCTTCCATCAATGTTTTTCCTCCTTTGTTTTAACACTCCGCATTATAGCCCCCTGAATATGTTTTGGCGCACTATGAAGTATAAAAGACACACAATCTGAATCTTCGAAGGCGTAAAAGTCCATTAAAATTATTATACAGTAATTCGGCAAAAATACAATATTAAGTCTGCGCTTGTCGAAAAGATATGTTAAGAATGACAAACTCAATGTTTACGCCGCAATAGACAAAGAATAAGAAAAGCCCTCTGAAATCAATGATTTCAGAGGGCTTTTGGTCCGAGTAGTGCGGCTCGAACGCACGGTCTCCTGGTCCCAAACCAGGCGCGATACCAACTTCGCTATACCCGGATATTCACTTTTCTGCCATGATACCACGGCGAGGGGGAAAATCAAAGATTTTTCTGTCTGTGGTCATTTATGTGGTCAAATCCGCTTTTGTGCCGTTTTCGGCAACCGGGGGAAATCCCGCAAACGCAGGTGTCGCAAGGCTTTGCGGCGTTTTTCCTTACCCTGTCCCGGATACCGCCACGGCACACCCAAATGCGGCGCGCTATCAACTGCGCTACACCCCGATAGTTATTAAATTGTGGTCGTGTAAGTGGTCAAATCTGTGGTCAAGCACATTTTTGACCGCTGTTTTTTGTTTTCCGTACCGCCCGAAATCCGCACGGTTGAAGGGCTTTCTGCGATTTTCGCTTTCGTGCGGTGTGAAGACCGTCTATGCTCCCAAAGCAGGCGCGCTACCAACTGCGCAACACCCCGTTATGAAGTTGGGCGATCCGGCTGGGCGTATTCTCCCAAACCAGGCGCGATACCAACTTCGCTATACCCGGATAAAGATATGCCGCCCGCATCCGGGCGGCATATCTACTATACCAGCTTTTTTCCTCGCTTGCAAGGGGAAAATTTGTCTTGGTGCCTTTTGTATTCCGGGGGCTTTTCCTCCCCCACCGGATTACAGCCCCAGGGCCGCCTTCAGGGCGCCCACCCGATCGGTCTTTTCCCAGGCCACGCCCAGGTCCTCCCGGCCCATATGGCCGTAGGCCGCCAGTTTACGATAGATGGGCTTTTGCAGATCCAGATCGCGGATGATAGCCGTGGGCCGCAGGTCAAACACCTTCTCCACAGCCTCCTCCAGCTTATCGTCGGACACCTTGCCGGTGCCGAAGGTCTCCACCAGCACGCTTACGGGCCGGGCCACACCGATGGCGTAGGCCAGCTGCACCTGGCAGCGATCCGCCAGGCCCGCGGCCACTACATTCTTGGCCACCCAACGGGCTGCGTATGCGGCGCTGCGGTCCACCTTGGTAGGATCCTTGCCGGAGAAGGCGCCGCCTCCGTGGGGTGCGCTGCCGCCGTAGGTGTCCACGATGATCTTGCGTCCGGTGAGGCCGCTATCGCCCTGGGGACCGCCGATGACAAATCGGCCGGTGGGGTTCACATAGATCTTGGTGTTCTCGTCCAGAAGGTCGGCGGGCACGGTGGGCTTGATGACCAGCCGGATCATATCCTCGCGGATCTGCTCCAAAGATGCCTCAGCGGCGTGCTGGGTAGACAGCACCACGGTGTCCACCCGAACGGGCTTGCCGCTCTCATCGTACTCCACGGTGATCTGGGTCTTGCCATCGGGGCGCAGATAGTCAACCAAGCCCTGCTTGCGCACATCCGTCAGGCGCTTGGCCATTTTCTGCGCAATGGAGATCGCCAGGGGCATCAGCTCCGGGGTCTCATTGCAGGCGTAGCCGAACATCATACCCTGGTCGCCGGCGCCGTTGTCCAGGGCGGCATCGCCGGAGCTCTTGGCCTCCAAGCTCTTATCCACGCCCAAAGCGATGTCGCCGCTCTGCTCGTCGATATTGGTGATGACGGCACAGGTGTGGCCGTCGAAGCCGTACTTAGCCCGGTCGTAGCCGATGTCCAGCACCACCTGGCGGGCAATCTTGGGAATGTCCACATAGCAGTTGGTGGTGATCTCACCCATAATGTGGATCAGGCCCGTGGAGGCGCAGGTCTCGCAGGCCACGCGGCCATGGGGATCCTTCTCCAGAATCGCGTCCAAAACGGCATCGGAGATCTGATCGCAGATCTTATCGGGATGTCCCTCGGTAACGGATTCGGATGTAAATAATCTTCTTGCCATGATTTTTTGCTCCTTTTCGTATAATATTTTGCAAATCCCATACGATAGCATCGACTGACGGGGCAGACAGGGTTTTGGCAAGTCAAAGGATATGTTTCCCTTGTCAGTCAATGTGGTCCGGAGCTATGAAAAAAACACGCTCCGACATTCGACGGATCGTGCTTCAAAATCGCTCCTCATCTGTCGAAGGACGAACGCGGGACTATCACTTCCGCATTCAGCATACTCGTCGGATTTGGCACCTTGCAGTGCAGGTTGCCGTGGTTTCATCGGGCCGTTCCCTCAACCACTCTTGATAAGGTATTCAGTTATCAGGGATTTGCTACACTTATTATAACAGATATCCCGCTTCCTTGTCAACGGCTGTCTCTCTCCTTTTTTAACAAAAAAGGCCGCCATGTTTTATCTTTCTGTACAAAAATCAGCTTTCTTTCCCCTGCTTCCCATGGGCTACCGAGGCGCACAGTCCGGCAAAATACTTGTAAAAGGGCACCAGCATCTTGAAATTCTCCAAAATTTCCTCCGCCAGCTCCGGATGAAAAATTTTCTCGTCCAAAGGCAGCTCGTGGCTGAGAGTAATGGATTTCTTCTGAAACCAGGGCCGCAGACGGTCGCTGATCTCCCCCCTGCTGCGGGCGTAGCTGTCGCCGTTAAGGGTGAACACATCCTGCTTTTCAAAGCCCCGCACCAGCTTCTCAAATTTCGCCGGATGTGCCTGCAGATCCCGGCGAAACGCCTCCATCAGCTCCGCCGGAGCCTGCCAGAAGCCCATGCCGTAGCTGTAATACTCCGGCGCGATCTCGAAGTAAAAGGTGGGCCGACCGGTCCAATCCTTATCCCCGGTGCGCACGCAGAACCACAGGTGGTCCTTGTAGGGTCCCCGGCCGAAAAGCCGCCGGGCATCCCGATAAATGCGGCTTGTTTTCAGCATCAGCGGCTCCCGGGGCAGCATCGCCTGCACGCCCTCATAGACCTGCTCTCCCAGGGCCCGGGTGGGCTCCAGCAGTTGGGTCTGATACTGCTGCTTATGCTCCAAAAACCAGCCCCGCTCATTGTTAAAGCGGATGCCCCACATAAAGTCCACCGTCTCCTGCGTATAGCCCTGAAACATATGGCTCCCTCCTGTATGATCTGTAAATTTATAATAAGTATATCCCTTATCGCGGCAAAAAACAAGAGGACATTCCCGGCAAAGTAATGTGTCATTGCGAAGTCAGTGACCGATGTCAGAGAAAATCGTCGAAGCGCTACCAGGGCGGGAGGGGCAGAGCCCCTCCCCTACGCACCGCCAGGAAATTCACCGCACCCCATGCAAAAAGCCTGTCATTGCGAAGCCGGTGCGCACACCGGCTGTGGCAATCCGTACTCCCCTGCGGGGATAACCTTTTCGGCGCACCGCACTCCTTGTATCGCGCCGGGCGGACAGAGTTGTCCGCCCCCTACGGATACACCATTGGGGGTGTGCAATGGGGCGGCGGGCTGTGGTCAGCCCGCCCTACGGATGGATTGGTAGCTGGTGAAGGCGGGCCGATGTGGGCATCGGCCCCTACAAAATAGGGTTTATGGACGGACGACTCTGTCCGCCCGCCGGGTTTATACCGCAACTCTTGTAATTGCGCAGGGCGGGGTGCCCGCACCCCGCCGCATACACCGCCCCCACGCAAAAGGACGGACACCCCACAAGCGTCCGTCCTTCCCAATTCTGCAAAAATTATCTGTTGTTATATGCCTGAATGCCCAGTGCCAGCAAATCCATAGCCCGCTCCAGATCCGCCTGCTTGAGAACATAGGCAATACGGATCTCGTTGATACCCTTGCCGGGGGTGGCGTAGAATCCGCCGCCGGGAGCAAACATCACCGTGTCGCCGTGGTCGTCGAAGTGCTCCAGCAGCCAGATCTGGAACTTCTCCGCGTCGTCCACAGGCAGGGCGGCCATGGCGTAAAACGCACCCTTGGGGCACTCGCACACCACCCCGGGGATCTCCTTCAGCTTGCGCATCACCGTGTCCCGGCGGCGCTTGTACTCGTCCCGGACGGCGGCGAAATACGCCGGTCCCACATCGTACAGGGCGGCGGAGGCCACCTGGTCGATGGTGGGCACGCACAGGCGGCACTGGGCGTACTTCATGGCGTGGGCCATGAGCTCCTTATTCCGGGAAATGAGGCAGCCAATGCGCGCGCCGCAGGCGGAAAAGCGCTTGGAAACGGTGTCAATAACAATGACATTCTCCGCCGCGTCCTCAAATTCACCCAGAGACTGCAGCGGCTCCCCGGCGTACACAAACTCCCGGTACGCCTCGTCGCCGATGATAAACAGGCCATGCTCCTTGGCAATATCCACCATCATGCGCATCTCCTCCGGGGTCAGCACAGTGCCGGTGGGGTTGCCGGGGTTGGTGCACATAATGGCCCGGGTATGCTCGTTGATCTCCGCCTCGATTTTTTTGCGATCAGCGTAGTGATACCCCTCCTCGGGCTTGGTGGGGATGGGATGGATGGCCGCACCGCAGGTGCAGACCATGGTGTTATAGTTGGGATAGAAGGGCTCGGGAATCAGGATCTCGTCCCCATCGTCCAGGATGCAGTTCATAGCGATCTGCAGGGCCTCGGAACCGCCGTTGGTGATGAGGATGTCCGCCGGAGCAAAGTGCATATCCAGCTTGGCGTAGTAGCTGCGGATGGCCTCGATGAGCACCGGCATACCGGGAGACGGGGCATACTCCAGCACCGGCTGGTCGAAATGCTTCACCGCGTCAAAATAGGCCTTGGGCGTCTCAATGTCGGGCTGGCCGATATTCAGATGATAGATTTTCTTGCCTTTTTCCTGGGCCGCCACCGCATAGGGATGGAACTTCCGCATAGGGGATAGGCCGCACTTTTCCACTTTCGTTGAAAACTTCATACTTGCTCCTCCTATTTTTCTTCACACGGAGAAATACTCTCTCCATTTGTATCATACTCCGTCCGGCCCCAAATAACAAGCCATAAATCCTCCAAAAAAGCGCCACAAGGGTTTTTCCCTTGTGACGCTCTAAAAAGCCTCGCAGAGTTTGCCGCCCGCAGGCGGCAAAAAATTGGAATCATTTTTCACCGCGACATGCGCGTGGGGAAAAATACCGCTCAGCCTGCAAGTGTGGAATTTTGAGCCTAAGGCTCAAAATTATGCGCGCAGCAGGCTGCAAGTCCCTTGGCAGAAAAATTGAAAATTTTTCGCCAGCATTTTTTAGCCCATCTGCCGTCTGCGGGAGAGGTTCACGGTGCCGTCCTGCATATCGTTCAAGGAATCCAGGCTCTTGCCGGTGCCCTGGGCCACGCAGGAGATGGCATCCTCGGCCACCATGGTATGGATCCCCGTCCGTGCCTCCACCAGCTGGGCAAAGCCCTTTACCAGGCTGCCGCCGCCGGTCATGACGATGCCGTTGTTGGAGATGTCGCCCACCAGCTCGGGAGGCGTGCGCTCCAGCACGCTGTGAATGGCCTCCAGGATCCGCTCCACCGGCTCCTCAAACGCCTCCAGCATTTCAGAGGAATGAACGGTGATGGTCTTGGGCAGGCCCGTCACCAGGCAGCGGCCCTTCACATCAATGCTGGCGTCCTCCTCCTGGGGATAGACGCAGCCGATCTCGATCTTCATCTGCTCGGCTGTGCGCTCACCCACCAGCACATTGTGCTTGCGGCGCATATACTTCACCACAGCCTCGTTGAACTGGTCGCCGGCCACCTTGATGGAGGCAGACTCCACCACACCGGACAGGCTGATAACGGCAATATCGCTGGTGCCGCCGCCGATGTCCACCACCATGTGGCCGTCAGGCAGGGCAATGTCAATGCCGGCGCCGATAGCCGCGGCCACAGGCTCCTCAATGAGATACACCCGCCGGGCGCCGGCCTGAATGCCGGCATCCACCACGGCGCGCTCCTCCACCTCGGTGATGCCAGAGGGCACGCAGATGATGATGCGGGGCTTGAAGAAGTAGCTGCCGCCGGAAACCTTGCGCATAAATTCCTTGAGCATCCGCTCGGTCATATCGTAGTCGGAGATGACACCCTCCCGCAGAGGACGAATGGCCACGATGTTGCCGGGGGTACGTCCCAGCATGGCCTGAGCGTCGGCGCCCACCTTCAGGAGCTTGCCGGTATTCTTGTCGATAGCCATCACGGACGGCTCATTGAGCACAACGCCCTTGCCCTTTACATACACCAGAACGGAGGCCGTTCCCAGATCGATACCAATATCTTTTCCCCATGCACACATAGCTTTGCACCTCATCATTTCGTCAAAATATGGCAGCGGCGCGAAAAACGCCGATTCTCACCTAAAGTAGTATTATAAAGTGTCTGTTTTCATTTTGCAAGCGATTCCCAAGTTTTTTTCAAATTGTTCCCATTTATTTACAAAATAGTCACCATTAGCCACAGGGGCACCGTCACCACTGCGCACAGGGTGGACAGCATCACGCACCGGGTGGCCAGGCCCCAATCTCCGCCGTACTGCCGGGTAAACAGGGCGCAGCAGGTGCCCCCCGGCATGGCCGACAGCAGCACCAGAGTCTGCCCCACATCCGTCAGCTGGCCCAGGCACAGCCGCCACAGTCCCAGCACCGCCGCCGGAATTACGAAAAGCCGCAGGGCCGTTAAAATCCAGGCTTTTTTATCCCGCACCATGGCCTTCAAATCCCCCTCGCCCAGCTGTGCGCCCACCAAAAGCAGCACCATAGGCGCTGTGGCGTCCGCCGCCATGGATAGGGCCTCCGCCGCAAAGCCCGGCAGCGTAAAGCCCGTGGCAAACAGCAAAAAGCCAATGGCCACTCCTGCCAGCCCCGGGGACAGAAGTCCCCGCAGGGCCGCCTGCCGGGGCCTTCCGCAGCCGGTCTGAATGAGCAAAATCCCCACGGTAAAAATGAGCACGTCATTTACCAGCTCCACAATGGACGCTAAAAACAGCATCTCCTCCCCCAGCAGCAATCTGATGAGGGGCATGCCAATGAGGCCGGTGTTGGCAAATGCGGCCGCAAAAACAAGGATACCACCCGGCACACTGCCTATTTTACCCACCTTCAACCAGATCCATGCGCACACTGCGCCCACCACGATGACCAGCAGCGCCCATAGGGCCGCCTGGCCCGCTTGCCGCACCAGCTCCCGGCTGGCCTGCACCTGAGCCATAGCGTCCACCACCATGGCCGGCCACAGAAAATTCACCAGCACAGAGGACAATCCTTCCACCTGCCGGCCCGTGAGAATTTTTTTCTTTGTGAGCAGAAAACCCGGCACAGCCAGCAGCAAGAACACACCTACAGAGGAAACGGCCTTCAAAAACGCCTGTGTCTGCATGGTTTATTTGTCCCTCTCTGCCGCCGCCAGGGTCAGGCACAGCACGTCCGCGGCCCCGGCCTCCTTCAGCACCCGCACGCACTCGGCCAGGGTCGCCCCGGTGGTGCGGATGTCGTCAATGAGCAGCAGGCGCTTTCCCGCAAATCTCTCCGGCTTCACCGCCTCATACACGCCCAGCACGTTGGCCCGGCGCTCCTCGGGGCTGTCGATGCCGGATTGGGCGGGATTGTCCACCACCTTACGCAGAGTCTCCAGAGGCTCCGTATGCCAATCCACACACATAGACCCCGTCAGATACCTGGCCTGATCGAAGCCCCTCTTTTTCAGGCGTTTCTTGCTCACCGGCACCCAGGTGATGGCGTCAAACTCCCCGGAAAAGTGCTCTGCAGCGCACTGGGCCATAAGGCTGCCAAAGCATTCCAGGGCGCCGACCTTTCCGCGGAATTTAAAGTTCAGTATCGCCTGGCGCACCGGCCCCTCATAATAAAACGGTGCGGCACACCGGGCAAAGGCCGTCTCCTCCACGGCATGCTCCCCGGTAAAGGGCAAGGTCTCGCTGCAATGCTCACACAGCAGCTTCTTTCCTGCCACCGCACCGCAGAAGGGACAGCGCCGGGGCATGAGGAAATCCAGTATGCCCCGTGCGGCTTTATCCAGTGAATTGTTGATGTCTGGTAGATTCATTCTCCTGTTCCTCCGAATTTCAGTCTCCTGCGCAGGCCGCTGTAGCGCCGGGCTCGGCGGTCATTTTCCGCCATTTGGCCGGGGATAGTATCGTCTCCCACTATGATAAGCAGCTCTCTGGCCCTGGTCATGGCGGTATACAGCACCCCTCGCACCAGCAGCCCCGGGGCCGCCGGGGCCGCCAGGAGGATCACCGCCTTGTACTCGCTCCCCTGGGCCTTATGGACCGTGATGGCATAGGCCATGTCCAGCTGGTGCAGCAGGTCCGCGGTATAGCTCACAGTGCGGTCGTCAAACCGCAGGGTGATGAGCTCCCCGGAGGGGTCGATCTCCTCCACGGTACCCACGTCGCCGTTGAAAATGCCGGTGCCCACGGTGCCGTCGTCCTTTTCCCACAGCACATCGTAGTTGTTTTTCGTCTGCATCACCCGGTCCCCCTCCCGGAAGATCAGGTCTCCGAAGGCCTTCTCGTTTTTGCCCGGCCCCGGCGGATTCAGTGCCGCCTGGAGGCAGCGGTTTAAGTACACCGTGCCGCACTCGCCCTTGCGGGTGGGAGTCAGCACCTGGATGTCCTCCGGGGCAATACCCATTTTCTCCGGCAGCCGGGTCTTGCACAGCTCCACCACCGTGCTCACCATCCGCTCCGGTACCCGCCGGCACAGGAAGAAAAAGTCTCCCCTGTTGGTTTTCAGGTCCGGCCCCACGCCGCCGTTGACCAGATGGGCATTACGGATGATGTAGGACTCATCCGCCTGGCGGAACACCTCCGTCAGGGCCACCATTGGGATGCGCCCGCTGCGGATGAGGTCGCCGAACACATTTCCCGCCCCCACAGAGGGCAGCTGGTCCGCATCGCCGATCATCACCAGGCGGCACCCGGGCCGCAGGGCCGAGAGCATCGCCTGCATCAGCGGCAGATCCACCATGCTCATCTCGTCCACCAGCACAGCCTCCGCCTCCAGAGGGTCACTCTGCCCTTTTTTGAAGGTCACCTGCCCCGTCAGGTCGTTGTAGCTCATGCCCAGGCATCTATGGATGGTCTGTGCCTCCCGCTCACATAGCTCGCCCATACGTTTGGCCGCCCGGCCCGTGGGAGCCAGCAGCAGGATGTCCAGACCCATCTGTTCAAATAGCCTCACAATGGCCCGGGTGGCGGTGGTCTTTCCCGTGCCGGGCCCGCCGGTGAGCAGCAGCACCCCGGATTGAGCCGCGAGGGTCACCGCCTCCCTTTGCAGCGGTGCGTAGCGGATGCCCTGGGTCATCTCCATTTCCCGGATGATCTTATCCACATTCCCCCGCTTTTCATAGGGAAAGGCCAGCATGGATAGGAGCTTGTCCGCCACAAAGCACTCCGCCCCATATAGCTCCGGGGTGTAGCAGGCCAGGACACCCGCCACCTGCTCCTGGCATACAGCACCCTTTTCCTCCATGGCGTCCAGGCAAATTTCCACCTGCTCGGCCTCCACGCCGATGAGCTGTGCCGCCGCGTAAATCAGCTTCTCCCGGGGCAGGAACACATGGCCGTTGCCCTGGTTATACTCCAGCTCATACACCAGCGCCGCCTGGGTGCGGCAGGCGCTGTCGCCGTCAAAGCCCATGCTCAGAGCCATCTCGTCCGCCACGGAAAAATCCACCCCGAACTGCTGCCGGGTCAGCAGATACGGGTCCTCCCGCAGCTTTTCCAGAGCCTGGGCCCCATAGATGCGGTGGGCCTGCACCGCCAGATGCACCGGCAGATCGTACCGGGCCATAAACTCCATGGTCCGCCGCAGGCCCGTCAGCTCCCGGAAAGCCTGGGACAGCTCCATGGCCTTCTTAGCGGTGATGCCCTTAATGCGGCTGAGCCGTTCCGGCTCCTCCTCCAATACTCGGAGGGTATCGGCGCCGAAAGCGTCCACCATTCGCTCCGCCGTGGCCTGGCCCACCCCCTTGAGGATGCCGGAGGCCAGATAGCAAACCATCTCCGCCTCGTCCCGGGGCAGGCGGCGCTCCGCCTGCTCGCAGGTGATCTGCGGGCCGTAGAGGGGATGGGTGACCCACACCCCGGTGATAGTCATCCCCTCCCCGGGGGCGGCGTAGGGGATGCACCCCACCACCGTCACCACCTCTCCCAGCTCCGTCAGCAGGGATAGCACCGTATACCCATTTTCCTCATTCTGGAAGATCACCGATTGAACGGTTCCCTCCACAGTGCATCGCTCACCCATATTTTTTCCTCTCTACTCTATGATCTGCTCCAGTTCTTCCCTCTCCAGCACCGTCACCTTGGGAAACCGCCTGGTCAAAAGCTCCGCCCGGCGCATTCCCTCGGTGCTGAGACCGCAATCCACAATGAATATCTCAGCCGTCCGCCCCAGCTGCGGGCGCATCTCGTGCAGCGTGCGCACCCAGCCCTCCAGGGCTTCTCCGCCGCCGCAGACCGGCAGCACCAGCGTCGCCGGCACCTCCCCCTGCCTGCCCCGCAGCAGCATTCCCGCCACCAGCCACACCAGCGCGGCGATCCCCACCGCCGCCAGGAAAGCCAGCACACTGTTTTCTATTCCCTGCACCGCCATCACCTCACACCAGTGTATGACCCTGCCCCGAGAATGGTTATTTCTCCAACACTCTTTTCAGATATTGTCCCGTGTAGGATGCCTCACACCGGGCCACCTCCTCCGGTGTGCCCACAGCCACGATCTCGCCGCCGCCTACGCCCCCCTCGGGGCCCAGGTCAATGATCCAATCCGCGGACTTGATCACATCCAGATTATGCTCGATGACCAGCACCGTGTTTCCTCCATCCACCAGCCGCTGCAATACCTCCAGCAGCTTCTTCACATCCTCTGCGTGGAGGCCTGTGGTTGGCTCGTCCAGAATATAGAATGTGTTGCCTGTAGACCGCCGGGAAAGCTCCGTGGCCAGCTTCACCCGCTGGGCCTCGCCTCCGGAGAGGGTGGTGGAGGATTGGCCCAGCTTCACATAGCCCAGGCCCACGTCCATCAGCGTCTGCAGCTTCTCCGCGATTTTCGGCAGTGCCGCAAAAAACGGCAGTGCCTCCTCCACGGTCATGTCCAATACCTCGGAGATATTTTTTCCCTTATAGCGCACCTCCAGAGTCTCCCGGTTGTAGCGCTTGCCGTGGCACACCTCGCAGGGCACATATACATCCGATAGAAAATGCATCTCGATCTTCAGCAGACCGTCGCCGCAGCAAGCCTCGCACCGGCCGCCCTTGGTGTTAAAGGAAAACCGCCCCGGCCCGTAGCCCCGGGCCTTAGCCTCCTGGGTGGAGGCAAAGAGGTTTCGAATTTCATTGAATAAATTTGTATAGGTTGCAGGGTTAGACCGGGGCGTCCGCCCAATAGGGCTCTGGTCGATGCCCACCACCTTGTCCAGGTACTCCATGCCCTGAATTTTTCTGTGCTTTCCGGGATGAGCCTTCATACGGTTCAGCTCCACCCCCAGCTTCTTATAGAGGATCTCGTTCACCAGGGAGCTTTTTCCGCTGCCGGAGACCCCCGTTACACAGGTAAAGGTTCCCAGGGGGATGGACACGTCAATGTTTTTCAGGTTATGCTCCGCCGCACCGTATACAATTAGGCTGTGTCCATTTCCCTTCCGCCGCGCGGACGGCACGGGGATGGACCGCTTCCCGGACAGATACTGTCCCGTCAGGGAATCCGGATTCGCCATGACCTCCTCCGGGGTCCCGGCAGCCACCACCCGGCCGCCACCTGCTCCGGCCCCGGGGCCGATGTCAATGAGGTAGTCCGCCGCGCGCATGGTGTCCTCGTCGTGCTCCACCACAATGAGGGTGTTGCCCAGGTCCCGGAGGTTCCGCAGCGTGGCCAGCAGCTTGTCGTTGTCCCGCTGGTGCAGTCCGATAGACGGCTCATCCAAAATGTACAGCACTCCCATCAGGCTGCTGCCGATCTGGGTGGCCAGGCGGATGCGCTGGCTCTCGCCGCCGGAGAGAGTCCCGCTGGACCGGGATAGGGTCAGATATCCCAATCCCACCGACTGCAAAAACCGCAGCCGGGACCGAATTTCCTTCAAAATCTGCGCTGCGATGATCTGCTGCGTCTCCGTTAGCATAAGCTCGTCAAAAAACACGATGGCCTGATCCACGGAGAGGTCCGTCACCTGGTAGATGGACTTTCCCCCCACTGTCACTGCCAAGGCCTCCGGCCGCAGCCGCTGGCCCCGGCAGGCCGGGCAGGGACACTCGCCCATATACTCCTCCAGCTCCTTGCGGCTGGCGTCGCTTTGGGTGTCCCGGTAACGCCGCTCCACATTGTTGGCCAGGCCCTCAAAGGCCTGGTGCAGCACGCCCTTGCCCCGGGGCTGGTCGTAGTGCAGCTCCAGCTTTTCCTCCCCGGTGCCGTAGAAAATGACCTTCTTTACCTCCGGAGACAAATTCTTCACCGGTGTCCGCAGATCAAAATGATATTTTTTCGCCAGGGCCTCAAAATACATCCGGCTGATGCCATCACTTCGGATGGAGTTCCACCCGCTGGCCACCACCGCCCCATCCAAAATGGACAGGTTCTCGTCCGGTATGATCAGCGCCGGGTCCGCCTTCAGCTGCATCCCCAGGCCCATGCAGGTGGGGCAGGCGCCGAAGGGGCTGTTAAAGGAGAACATCCGGGGCGTCAGCTCCTCAATGGAGATGCCGCAGTCGTCGCAGGCGTAGTTTTGGGAGAACTGCAGATCCCGCTCCTCCCGCAGGAGGTTCACCGTCACCAGTCCTCCGCTCTGCCCCGCCGCCGTCTCCACGGAGTCCGTCAGCCGCTGGCGGATGTCGGGCCGGACAATGAGCCGGTCCACCACGATCTCCACCGTGTGCTTTTTGTTCTTCTCCAGGGGAATCTCTTCCGTCAGCTCGTAGAGGTGTCCGTCCGCCCGCACCCGGGAAAAGCCCGCCCGGCGTGCGTCCTCCAGCACCTTGGTGTGCTCCCCCTTGCGCCCCCGCACCACCGGCGCCAGCACCTGGATGCGGGTCCCCTCGGGCAGGGCCAAAATTTGGTCGATGATCTGATCCACCGTCTGCTGCCGGATCTCCTTGCCGCACTTAGGGCAGTGGGGCGTGCCCACCCGGGCCCACAGCAGCCGGAAATAGTCATAAATCTCCGTCACCGTACCCACGGTGGACCGGGGGTTTTTGCTGGTGGTCTTTTGGTCAATGGAAATCGCCGGGGAAAGCCCGTCGATGTAGTCCACATCGGGTTTATCCATCTGCCCCAGAAACATCCGGGCATAGCTGGACAGGCTCTCCACATACCGCCGCTGTCCCTCGGCATAAATGGTGTCAAAGGCCAGGGAGGACTTGCCGCTGCCGGAAAGCCCCGTCATCACCACCAGCTTGTCCCGGGGAATGGTGACATCAATATTCTTGAGATTATTCTCCCGTGCGCCCTTAACAAAAATATGATCCTGCATGGTTTCTCCTTTGCGCTGAAAAAGATATAGGCTCTCGGCTCAAATGAGCCCTACCCATATTCCGACTGCTATCAATACTATACCTGCTATTCTGCCTGCGGTCTTTGCCCTTTTGTACCCCAAAAAAGCAATGGTCTCCGGCGTGGTAAACGGCAGTAAAAAAACAACAATCCCCATTATTATAACGCCGATTCCCACCATAAAAACGCTCTTTGTAAACGCGCTGACCGCAATGACCAATAGTCCTAAGACTATACCGCCCGCAAAATACTTGATTCTGCGTTCATCCTTCTCATTTTCATCCTTATAGCTTTTCTCGCACCCATCGCTGCAAAAATTCAGCTCACCCTTAACTTCTTTCCCACAGTATCCGCACTTTTTCATATCCATTCCTCCGTTGGTCCCCAAACTCATACCCGCATGTTCCCATCCGTAGGGGCCGATGATCCTGTTGCGGTGCCCAAAATTTCTGCGCCACCTCCGGCGGACGCAAAATTTTGACCGCGGCCACTCGCTCGCTTCGCTTCATCTGCCACTGGCAGCGCTCAGCTCGCTCCCCACATCGGCCCGCCTCCACAGCACTATTTGCAATCCATCCGTAGGGCGGGCTGCCCTCAGCCCGCCGCCCGGACTTGCACCGGCTTTCTGCTAAGCCTCATGTCATTGCGAGGCCAGTTCTCAAGCTGGCCGTGGCAATCCGTCCTTCTCTTTCACTCTACAATAAGGTCCGCCGTCCCGGCCCGCAGCAGCGCCATCAGGTCCTTGGGGTCGCACACCACCTGGTATCCGATCTTCCCCGCCGAAACCGCCACCCGGGAAAGGCTCTCCGCCGTCTCGTGAAACACCGTGGGAAACTGCTTCTTCATTCCCACCGGGCTGCACCCGCCGTGGACATAGCCCGTCAGCGGCAGCAGCTCCTTCTGGGGCAGCATGGCAACGGACTTCTCCCCCACGGCCCGGGCCGCCTTTTTCAGGTCCAGGTTCTCCGCCACGGGGATGTCAAACACATAGTATCCCCCGGACGCGCCCTTGCACACCAGGGTCTTAAACACCATTTCCGCCTCCAGCCCCACGGCCCTTGCCACACTGACTCCGTCGATGGCGTCCCCCTCTCCGTGGGGATAGGTCTTTGCCGTGTAGGCGATCTTCTTCTGCTCCAATGTGCGCATCACATTGGTTTTTTCCTCTTTATTCTTTGCCATAACCGTCCTCCTTATGTCAGGGCCTGTATGCCCTCCAGCACCAGCAGATGGGCCGGATAAAACGCATAAAACGCCCATCGCCAGCGTCTGTTTACGCCAGGCCGTCCGTTATACAGCCAAATCACCGGCAGCGCCGCCGCCGCCAAAATCTGTATAGGCACCGCTATGCCGAAAGCCGGCACTGTCCGGCTGCTGATACACAATCCGTTCAGCGCCAGCATGCCCAAGAGCAGGCCGCACCTTGCATATCTGCCCTCCCGGCACAGATAAAACAGCGCCACGGTCACAACGCCCCAGCCGCCGTAGTCCACATGCAGCAGCTCTCCGGCAGCAAAGCCTGTCGCCAGCGCCAGCGCCGCGCCTGCGTACCCGATGGCCCCGGGCTCCCGGCGCAGCCGGTCCAGCCCCCGGAGGGTCAGCAGCGCCAGGCAAAAGGTCCAAAGCACATTCTGCCGCCCCGGCACAAAAAAGTGTCCGAATTCCAGGTTAAACGGTATCTCCGACACCGCCGCCCAGATCGCCATGCGCAGCAGATACCTCCCAAAGCTCCGGGTATGGGCATAGCCCTCGGCGATGAAAAACGCGAAAATGGGAAACGCCAGCCGCCCGATGCACCGCAAGATTACCGTCTCCGGCAGCAGGATCGCTCCCACATGGTCTATAAGCATCAGCGCCGCTGCCATTAGCTTCAGCGTCCCGCCGTCAAGCCCTTTGCTTTGCTCCATCCGTTTCCTTTCCGCTTGCCAGCAGCATCACCGCGCCCAGCACACACGCAACGCCCAGGATCATCCACCCGGTCATTCTCTCGTGAAACACCACCACGCCCATCAGCGACTCCACCACCGGCTCGATGTTGGTGATGATGGACGCCCGGCCGCTCTCCACACCCTCCAGGCCCTTGGTATACAGGTAATACGGCAGCGCTGTGGACACCACTATCACCAGCATGCACCCCAGCGCCCCCTTAGGCTGCCGCAAAATCGGCCCCAAGGCTGAAAAGTCCGCCAAAAGCACCGACCCCAGCCCTGCCACCAAAAAGGTCCAGTAGATCATGGTGTAGCTGCTGTAATGGGTCATGCCGTAGTGGGCGAACACCGTGTAGCTGGCATAGCACAGTCCCGAGGCCACCCCCAGGGCGATGCCCGGCAGGGAGGCCGTAGCGCCCCCGCCCAAAACGCCGCTGACCAGCACGCAGCCCACCAGCGAAATGCCCAGGGCCGCCAGCTTCCGCCCCGTGAGGGGCGTTTTCCACAGCACCGCCGAGATAAGCACCACAAACGACGGCGCCAGGTAGAGCAGGATCGCCGCCACCGACAGGGAGCATAGGGTCTGACACTGGAAATACACAATGCTTAAAAGCAAAATGCTCACCAGCCCCGACCCCAGGAAAATAGGCAGGTGCCTTAGCTTAATGCGAAATACCTCCCGGTGCAGCAGGCCGAACACCACCGTCAGCACCACCAGCGTTCCGAAGTTACGCACGAACACCCGGTTTCCCAGACCCATGCCCATCTGGGTCAGCATGCGGTTGGACAGCCCTATACAGCCCCAGCAAATACCGCTGAGCAAGATAAATATGTACGAAATGCTTTTTTTCATAGCCCGCCTCCGGCTCTTCTCTTTTTCTTTGCCGCAGGCCGCCGGGCCGCATATTCCTCCACCGGAAAGTCCTCGATCCGGCTGTCCGCGCGCAGATACAGCGGATGGTGGGGATGTCCCGCCGTCGAAACCCGTCCGCACTTCACCCACCGGGCCCTATGCTCCTGGCCAATGGCAATCATCTCCTGCAGGCAGTCCCAAAGGTAGTCCCGCTTTTCGATGACGGTCCCCCAGGCCGCCCACACCGTGGGCCGCTCCGACAGGGACAGAATGTAGTCAAAGGCCCGCATATTTTCCCGGTGCAGCTCGGCGTTCAGCGTCCATTCCACGTCGTCCGGCGAGGTGGCCCGCTGGGCGTACACATTGAACATGATAAAGGAGTCAAATCCATTCCTCAGGGCGATCCGCTCCACGCTCTTGAGGGTAGGGTCCAATGCCCCGGGCCGGGCGGTAGAGGGGTTGATGCCGATGCAGATCAGGGGATTTTCCCCCCGGGTGCCCAAAATATATCGGTACTCTGTGTAGGTGTTCGGCACAAACAGCCACTTATCCACGTCGTATTCTTCATTTGGCTCCAGGGCCAGCCGAAGCTGCCCGTCAAAGCTGATGTTCCCCAGGGTGCGTATGTCCATGGTCGGTATGTGCTGCATAGTTTCTCTCTTTCTTTATAAGCGTGCCTAAAAAGGTCTCGCAGAGTTCGCGTCCGCAGACGCGAAAATGTCAAATCATTTTCTCTCGCGACCTGCGCGTGAGAGAAAATACCTCTCAGGCTGCCGGTGCATAATTTTGAGCCAGGGGCTCAAAATTATGCACGCAGCAGACTGCAGTCTTTTTGTCGGAAAAACCCGGAGGGTTTTTTCGACAGCCTCTTTATTTCTGTCCCCGCAGCTCGATGATCTGATCCCGGAGCAATGCGGCGTATTCAAATTCCAGCATTTTGCTGGCTTCCTTCATTTCCTTCTCCAGGCGGCGGATGGTCTCCTCCCGCTCCGCCTCCGTCAGCTTGCGGCGGGCCTTCTTATTCTCCTCCTCCGCCGAGTGGGAGATCTCCAGCACCTTCCGCACGCTCTTACGGATGGTTTTCGGCACGATGCCGTGGGCCTTGTTATATGCATCCTGCTTTTTCCGGCGGCGCTCCGTCTCCGTGATAGCCGCCTTCATAGACGGGGTAACTGTGTCCGCATACAGCACCACCAGGCCCTCGGCATTTCGGGCCGCCCGGCCGATGGTTTGGATGAGGCTGGTCTCGCTGCGCAAAAAGCCCTCCTTGTCCGCGTCCAGAATGGCCACCATGGACACCTCCGGCAGGTCCAATCCCTCCCGCAGCAGATTGATGCCCACCAGTACATCGAATTCGCCCAGCCGCAGATCCCGTATCAGCTCCATCCGCTGGATGGTGGCGATGTCCGAATGCATATACCGCACCCGCAGCCCCAGGCCCTTCATATGCTCCGTCAGGTCCTCGGCCATGCGCTTGGTAAGGGTCGTCACCAGCACGCGCTCGTCCCGGTCCGCCCGGGCACGTATCTCTGCCACCAGGTCGTCGATCTGCCCGGTAACGGGCCGCACCTCCACCCGGGGATCCAGCAGGCCCGTGGGCCGGATCACCTGCTCCACGATCTGGTCTGCGCCGTTTTTTTCGTAGTCTCCCGGGGTGGCTGACACCAGCACCACCTGGTGAAACCGCTCCTCGAACTCCTCAAATTTCAGCGGCCGGTTATCGAAGGCGCAGGGCAGCCGGAACCCGTAGTTCACCAGGCTCTCCTTCCGGGCCCGGTCGCCGTTGTACATGGCCCGCACCTGGGGCAGTGTCACGTGGCTCTCGTCCACAAACAGCACGAAGTCCTCCGGGAAGTAGTCCAGCAGCGTCATGGGCGGCGAACCCGGCTCCCGACCGGAGATGACCCGGCTGTAATTTTCAATGCCCGTGCAGTAGCCCAGCTCCCGCATCATCTCCACATCATACCGGGTCCGCTGGTCAATGCGCTGGGCCTCCACCAGCTTGCCGTTATCCTCAAAAAATTTCTTCCGCTCCGCCAGCTCCCGCTCAATTTCCTCCGTAGCCCGGGCCATTTTCTCCTTGGTGGTCACATAGTGGCTGGCGGGATAAATGGCCACATGGTCAATGATCCGCTGGGCCTGACCGGTCACAGGGTTAAACTCGCTGATGCGGTCCACCTCGTCCCCAAAGAATTCCACCCGGATAGCGTATCCGTTGGCATACACCGGATAAATCTCCACCGTGTCCCCCCGGACCCGGAACATATTCCGCTCAAAGGCCACATCGTTGCGCTCATAGCGAATTTCCACCAGCTTGCGCAGCAGCTGATCCCTTGGATACTCCTTCCCCCGGCGCAGGGAGATGACCATGTTGGCGTAGTCAATGGGGTCGCCCAGGCCGTAAATGCACGACACCGAGGCCACCACGATCACATCCCGCCGCTCAAAGAGAGCCGCCGTGGCGCTGTGCCGCAGCCGCTCGATCTCCGCGTTGATAGATGCGTCCTTTTCGATAAAGGTATCCGTGTGGGCAATGTACGCCTCCGGCTGGTAGTAGTCGTAGTAGGAGACGAAATACTCCACCGCATTCTCCGGAAAAAATTCCCGGAACTCCTCGCACAGCTGGGCCGCCAGCGTCTTGTTGTGGGCCAGCACCAGGGTGGGCCGCTGGACCTTTTCGATGACCTTGGCCATAGTGTAGGTCTTGCCGCTGCCGGTAACGCCCAGCAGCACCTGCTGGCGCAGCCCAGCCTCCAGCCCCGCCGCCAGCTTCTCAATGGCCTGAGGCTGGTCGCCGGAGGGGGTATATTCAGACACAACTTTGAATTTTGGCATGATGTTCCGATGTTCTCCTGTATAGCATGGTATCTTACTATTGTACCACAATAATAGGATAAGTAAATAAGAAATTGAAAACAAATGTTCTGTTTTTAGAGTTTTTTCCCTCCAAAAAAACAGGGACTCCCCCTGCCCTCCGTAGGGGTCGGCCTCCCGGCCGCCCACCCTATCTTACTCCTCGCCACGCACCTCATAGGGGCGGATGTCCCTGTCCGCCCGCCGGACTTGCGCCGTACTTCTTGCCCAAAAGCCTGTCATTGCGAGCCAGTGACCGATGTCACCGGTCGTGGCGATCCGCATCTGCCGTTTTGTGCGCAGCGTTTCTTTTCATCGTTTCGTAGGGGCCGATGCCTACATCGGCCCGCCCCGCCGCGGTACTTGTGACGATCCGTAGGGGTCGGCCTCCCGGACGACCCGAACCGAGCCTGCATAAACTTGCATAAATTTTCTTGCCCCCCCGCCGCCGGGCCCGCGCCATACCCTCTTACAACCTCAAAAGGGCTGCCCGCAGGCAGCCCTCAGCGTGTCGAAAAAGTCTTTTCGCCCCGCTGACTAAGCTTTTGAAACTCTGAAACAGCTTCAAAAGCTATTGATTTCAATGGTGAGGCTGTCTCTTATACACATCTGACGCTGCCGACGATCTTACGCGTG